>Ga0325414_1002227_pt1 | contig 19467 bp, 8 predicted proteins | sample PopdelMetagenome_8_FD_206183 | JGI IMG/M metagenome (GOLD analysis project Ga0325414, IMG submission 206183) | Populus deltoides microbial communities from Bellville, Georgia, United States - Leaf-PdKOR-R3 | ecosystem: Host-associated > Plants > Phyllosphere > Phylloplane/Leaf | place: USA... | reverse complement strand
AAAAAAAAACAATTTAAAATATGTTAGGGTATTGGCCGTATGCAACACACAAAAACATTTTTATATTTTTGATAAAAAAAATGTTTTTATCACAACAATTAAATGGAAATATCACAGCCAACGCTTGCAAAACATCATAAAAATAAGTTGTCACATGGGGTAAAGTCCTGAAAGTAATATTTTAAACTCAAAATCGGCACCACGACCCATCCTCTGCCATTCTTTTTCGATCTTGAAACAAATGTCATGCTTGTTTCACATGGCGGGAAAGAACACAGATTAAATGCTGAGACTAAAAAACAACATGTATGTCATCTCATTTTCACAAAAACAGAGAAAGAAAGCATGAACCCAGAACCTGCCGAAAAAAAGAAAAAAAACCAAGTCCCTTAATTAAACAGACCCTTCCTCACGTTTTTTCCTTAATTAGACAGCCCCTCCCTCACGTTTTTTTTACTCTTCCTTCTGCACCTATAAGCCACTTATTCCTATGCCATATTACATTTGCAAAGAGATGCTCCAAGCGAAGGAAGGCAGGGATGATGAAAACCTTTTTAACCTACGGTGTTGCACAGCAATAGAACAAGAAAACAAAACACAGCTTGTCAACTCAAAACCTAAACGTAGCATGACCCATCATCTTCGACAGGAGGGATTAAGTCATATACCCATGAAAGCTAAATGTTTGAAACCCAAACCTATAACAGAACTTGTTGCTTACGCCCACCCTTTCTCTAATCTCTGACACTGCCATGGTTCGTTTCATACAAAAAGGAAAGAACTGAAAGACCATGCCTTTATATCATGTATATATATCAAAGACACTAAAACAGAAACAACAAAGCAAATGGCCAGCCAACTCTTTCAAAGAAAACAGGAAGGAAAGCACACTCCAGAACCAACCAAAATATCACCTTAACTGCAGAGGACCTTCTCTCGTTTTTTTTCTTTTCCTTCTGGACAGAGCTTTATCTAGGAGCCAAGTTCATCGTATGCAATATCCTAAGGCAGAGAAACATCCGAATAAAAGAGAAAAGGGGTGGGGGGGCCTTTTAGGCTCACGGTTCCTCACGAGGGAGGAAGAGGAAGAAACACATAGCTCTAGCATAGACAAACATCTAAACTCAAAGCCATGGGAGAGACAATGGTCAAGCATATGACCTGCTGTCAGCATAAAGAACGAATATCCAAAGCAAAGGAAGAAATAAAACGGGAACAGAACAAACAAAACAGATGCCAGTTTTGAAAATAGCAGGAAAAAAAAAGAGGCCTAAACTCATACCTGCAGATTTTTGCTTGCGAAAATGGAGTGCAAACCGGTGGGCAGTCCCTGCAGATTTGCCTTTTCGTGACTTAAAGAGAACCTCCCTCTTCTGCCGTTAGGAACTTTTCAAACTCTTTAGAGCTTGTTAAATTCCTTTTCGGCAAGGTAGGATAGATTGGCGTTAACCTCCTTTCCCTTTCGTTTTCCTTTTCCCCTTTGTCTCTCTACTTCTTCTTTTTTTTGCGTCTGTGTTTACTTCTCCGTCTCCCTCTACTCTCTCTGTTTTCTCTTCACTTTTCTATTTGTTCTCCCTCTGTGTCCTCCTCTTTTTCTATCTGTCTTTTTAAAACTCTCCCCGTTCTCTTAGTTTTGCTATGCTAAATCTCCCTGTTCTTTTCTTTTTTCCTTTGTGTTTAAACTCTCCCTCTCCTCTCTTTTTTCTTCTCTCTCTCTTTTTCTACAAAGCAATCTGTTATATATGCAAGAACTGAAGACCACCCTCACATTCTCTCATCTCCACCGTATGTCTTAGGGAAACAATCCCAGCCCTTAGATGATGATGAGGCTCCTCTTTGCGTCTTCTTTCACAGCTGGCTCAGTGAGGTGCAACGGTTTCCCTTGTGAAATCTTGACTGGCAGCTAAGGACATGTCGTGAAGAGGTGTGCTGTCCTGCACACGCCAGGTTGCAGGGGATGCAAGGACGAGAGATTTCAAAAACTAGCAGGAAACGGTTGCAGAGGAGGGAAGGGAATGCAGACGGGGTACAGTACCATGCTAATTGCATTTTCAGGATGGGGTTGTTCTCATGCGGCACCGTTTAGCTAAAGAAGTGAAAAAAAGAAAAAGAAAAAAAAAGAGACAAAGACGGTGTCGTTTAGAAAGGCAGCAGAAATGCAACCCATCGTGGCAGAATTTCTGTCATTTTCTAATCCTATCCCTGTTTTTTCTATTTCTTCCCAGAACCCAGCCAAGCTCTTCCAATCTTTATCTGCAATTAACTCCCTTATTTCAGTTTTTTTCAATTCATTCCTGTAAACTTGGGGGGCAAAAAACCTTTTTGCGCAGAATTTTTGCGGCAGGATTTTCACTTTCTCCGTAGATATTCAAACATGAATATCTTAAGCTTCTGATATTGAAATCAAGCGATTCAAAAACCAAAATTCACCTATATGTGTAGGACTACAACTTTCACGCGGAATTCAAGGTGAGGTAAAATCGTTTTACAGAACAGAAACGGGCATCAATCTGGTTGGTAAAAAAGGGTCTCCTTTAGCATGTATGGCTTAAAAAATGGGTGACAACAAAATTGATGCCAACAACATTACTTTGAACAGAACCAATATGTTGCTCATAGAAAAGATAACCAAGACAGATGAGCAAATGGACGAAGCTGCTGCACATGCTTGAATTATTAGAATCAATGTACGGAATGTGGGAGGGGACAGCATTCGCTATCGCTGAAGCCTAGCTAAAACCGATGCCTTTCTAAGGAAGATTGAGAACCATGATTTTGCCTTCCTACCTTTGGCTAGAGAGTTTGTGGAGGAAAGGGATTAATATGTTGTATTTCCTTTTTCATTTATAAATGTAATAAACTTATCAAGCATTAATGAAAAGGGCGTTGACTCATCTTCTTATGCAAAATCTGTCTCTTAGTGAATATGATTTAAGCAAACGACTTGAAAGGCAGTACTCCTAGAAATGTGACAAGAGAATCTATGTTTCTGTTTATAAGATGGTGACTATTATTCGTTCACAAGAAGGCTGCATCCATACCCAATATACAAATGCATTCTGATCACAATCATGCATTATATCATGCATTTTCTTATACATCTATACACGCGTATGCAGACCTAGAAGCATAGGTCCCCCTTCTAGAATCCATAACAATTGACTAAGGAAAATGATGAAAGGTCACACCTAGTGCCAAAAAGAGCTTGAAGGAATTTGGAATGATGATGCACACCTAATCGGTTTGCTCGAACAAATGTTTTGAGACAACCTTCCTTTAATTAGATCATGCATTTTCAAAAGCTCATCTTGATGTTTTTACACATCACTTTTCATTTTCAAAGTGCATCTTCCAAAACAAACACCTGAACTTTATACTAAGAATGAATGGCCAAACTTTAAAGAATACATAGTAGCTGTAGAAGAGGAAGAATGGGATAAAAATAGGACAACATGAACAAGCTTGGAGACCTGCTAAAAAGGAACTTGAAACCATAAATGTGGGTAATGAAGAAATCAAGAGAGAGCTGAAGATACGGATTTTGATCACTCCTAAAAAAAGAGAAGAGTTGGTTACTTTGAGATTATATAGATGTTTTTGCTTGGTCCTATGAAGATATGTCTGGCTTAAATACGGATATTGTAGTACAAAGGGTACTGCTGGTGGAAGGATGCAAATCGGTTAAGGAAAAGTTGAGAAGAATCCATTCAGATGTCTTGATCAAAGTAAAGGTAGAAATTGAAAAGCAGTGGAACACCGATTTTCTAGAAGTAGTCAAATATCTACAACGGGTGTCCAACATAGTGGTTGTACCAAAAAAGAAAGATAAAATTAGAGTTTGTCTACCACATATAGATATGTTTGACAAATACAGCACGTATCTCTACATATTCTTTTATGGACGGATTTTCGGGCTACAATCAGATAAAAATGGCGTAAGAGGATAAGAAGAAGACAACATTTGTAACACCATGGGGAACCTTTTGTTACAAGGTCATGCCATTTAGGTCAAAGAATGTTGGGGCCACCTACCAAAGGGCCATGGTAACCCTATTTCACGACATGATGCACAAATAGTGAAGTATACATGGATGACATGATTGCTAAATCTAGAGAGGGAGAGAATCATGTCCAAATATTGAAGGAATTGTTTGAAAGACCAAGGAAGTACAAGTTGATGCTTAACCATGCAAGGTGTTCATTCAGGGTGAAATCTGGGAAGTTGTTGGGATTTAGGATGAGTGACAAAGGGATAGAAGTGGACCTTGGTTAAGTAAAGGCTATTCAATCTATGCCAACTCCCAAGGATGAGAAGGATGTAAGAAAGTTCTTAGAAAGGTTGAATTACATTGCTCGGTTTATAGCCCAATTAACCATGACTTGTGACCCAATCTTCGATTGTTAAGGAAGAAGAATCTCGAAATTTAGAATAAGACTGTGAAGAAGTTTTCGAGAAAATCAAGCAGTACTTCTTGATGAAGATGTGTTTTCAGTTGAGGAAGGAAAATTAGATTGGTGGACTATGTACTTTGATGGTGCTTGTTGTAACCCAATTTTGGATCCACCAAGATTTTCTCGAATGTTATTTTATTTCTGTTATTCTTTATAAAAATCCAAAAAAATTAAGAAAAAGTTTAAAAATTTAAAAATATATTTTTCTCGAGTCAACCGCATCTTTCCATCAAAACCGAGTCTACCGGGTCAATACAGGTCAAACCATGTCGACCAGGGTAAAAAAATGAGTTTCGGGTCGTTTCGGGTCAAAACCGTCATTTTTGACCAAAACCGAGTTCACCAGGTCAATATGGGTCAAACCATGTCGACCAGGATAAAAAATGAGTTTCGGGCCGTTTCGGGTCAAAACCGTCATTTTTGACCAAAACCGAGTTCACCGGGTCACTACGTCTCAAACCATGTCGACCAGGATAAAAAATGAGTTTCATGCCGTTTTGGATCAAAACTGTTATTTTTTTGGTCAAAACACGGCCCACCGGTTTTATATCATTTGAAGGTTTTTTTATGTTTCAACATAATTTTTGATAATTAAAATTGATTTTTAGCGGTTGAGTCGGGCTTTTTCTGATACTGATTTGAGTTTTTAATTTTACCTATATAAATATATATTATTATACATAATAAAAAATAAAATAAAATAAAATAATATAAAAAATTTGTCAAACGGGCAGTTGCGCCGAAAGCAAACGGTGATTAAAAAATAAGATTTGTGAAAATTTGAGATTTGTATGTCCCCTGTCATTGGCTATAAATAGCCAGTGCGGACGAAAAAAAAAAAGAGGGGGAGAGAAGAATAGAGAGACGATATCCTATATCACTATTCATGTTTTTTTACTATTTCTTCATGTGAGTAAGATATTGATTTTGATTGAAAACAATCTGAAAAATATCAAAAATGTCCTAACTATTAGATCTAATAATATTTAGATATGAACCGTTGATTTAATAGGATACAATAGGGCTTACCACACCCAATTAAAACCCAAATCAATCTCAGCTCTTAAAACAAATTGCCTTTAGATCCGGTGGCGCCACGTCACCCGGTGTACTAAGCTCTCGGTACACCGCGTCACACCCTATCACACCTCCGTTCATCCGGACCGTCCTATCAACCTGCAGATCGGGCCAATCACAGCCGCACGATCTTTCCATCAGAGATCAAATGGATCACAGGCCTCAGCTGCACCGGTGTACCGTGCTAGCGTTCTCACCATAGCATAAACCAGAGCATCTCTCTCCTCTCGCCGGCGACTCCCTCTCTCTCCTCCGATCTCCCATCTCCGGCCATCTCAAGCTTCCAAACCACCACAGAAAGGTCTCTATCCTCGTATAAAGCAAAAAACCGTCCGGTTTCAGCGTTTTCTCCGCCCCATTTGGCCGCAAAAGGGCCGCGATTGTCAGCTGCCACCAAAGCTTCAAGTCGTCGATTCTCGCTCATCAGCCATCAACGAACGTCAAGATCACCACCATAAGAATCCTCGACATTATATCTACCAGGATCGACCATCGGTTGGCCAGAAATCTCGCCGGAAAATCTCCCCGCCGCCAACAGTAGCCGCGCGTATGCCACACGCGCCGCCAGTGGCATTTTCGTAACTTTCAGAGAAATTCAAGGGTATTTCAGTATTTTACCTATACAGTGACACTCAAGTAATTTTTTGGGTTTCTACTGGTATTTTTGATATTTTTTTCATATATAAATGCTTGTAAATTTTCTTGCATGTTGTAAAAAAATACAAAAACTAAAGTCGACACATCTCTTTTTTTAGAAGGACCGATGTCAAAAATATAAATACCAAATATGGATTATGTCCATTATTTCTTTTGGTAACCCAGACGTAACTCTCCTTTTTAGGGTTAAAACGTCATATTTTAGACAAGTCTCCTAATTTTTAGGGACTGATAATATTTTTAACGCGTCTCCTATTTTTAGGGACCGACGTTAACAATTTGAAAAAAACAAATTACCAATAAACCCAAAATATAATGGATTATATCCATTGTTTCTTTTGGTAACCCAGACGTAACTCTCCTTTTTAGGGACAAACGTCAATATTTTAGACGAGTCTCCTAATTTTTAGGGACTGATATCATTTTTAACGTGTCTCCTATTTTTAGGGACCGACGTTAATCATTTAAAAAAAGAATTACAAATAAGCCCAAAATATAATCGCATTTGAATCAAACAAAAAACACACAAATAAGGGTAACCTTTCTATTGAAAGGATGTTTTAAGGGTGGTGTCTACCTTCCCTTAATCATAACTAACCCCGTATCCGAATCTCTGGGATTTCTAGTTTCCCTCAAATTACTAGATGGCGACTCCAATAAAATCTTTGTTTCCCCCAATCGAGAAAAAAAACCCTTTTTGTTAAATAAACAAAAAAAGCAGGAGCCGTCGCCCGACGTCGTGTATCGACAGTGCTGTAAACGTATGTGGTAATAGAGCTGATGTAATGATAATCTTTCATAATAAAAAGTAGTATTCGATTTTAGTTAAGTTGCAGTTTGGGACCAATAACAATATAGGAGTATGAAGCTTGCATTCTTGTTTCAGAGGCAACATTGAAGTTGAATATTAGAAAGATAGATATGTATGGAGTCTCGATTTTGATTAGTGAAAGGAAAATGGCAAATCAAGGATGAGAAGTTGAGACCTTACCAAGAATAACTGTCTAAATTGGCTAGAGAATTTGAGGAAATAAAGTTCACCCATCTAGGAAGGGAAGGAAACCATTTTGCTGACGCTTTGGTCACGTTAGCTTCTATGGCTAGAATAGACTTTGGGCACAAGGTACAGCGGTACACATTGATATAAGAAATAACCTAGCTCATTGTTGCTCAGTTGAGAGAGAAATATATGGAAACCCTTGGTACTATGATATCAAGAATTTCATCCAAAAACTAGACATATCTTATGGGGGCATCCACAATCGACAAGAAGACTTTGTCTTGATGGGGAAATAAATCATCTGTTCCCAAAATAGGTAACAAAAAACATGCATGCTATTTGTCATAGCACTAACCTGGCAGGAAAAGGCGTGACGAAAGACAAAATAAGTTTCCAAGTTTTTTAGGAACTGTTGAGATACAAAATCTCAGGTCAACGAAACTATGGAAAATGATAGGAATTGTGAACCAGCATTGCTTCATTCCTCGAGGTAAGATGATTTCTTTTGAAGTTCAAAACGGGCAGGTCACCCAATATTGAGATCATTTTTTGAAAAAAAAAAGCATGGAGTATTTCTAAAAATCTTAAAACGGGCAGGTCACCCGATATTAAGGCTATTGTTTAGAAAAAGCGTTGAATTTTTCTAAAAGTTTTTTAAGATGGGCAGGTCACCCGATATTGAGACTATTTCTTTGAAAAGCGTGGAGTTTTCTAAGAATTTTAAGAGGGAGCCGGTCACCTGAATTTGAGACCATTTTTTTAGAAAAGCGTGGAGTTTTCTAAAAAAGGGTTTAAGATGGGCAGGTCGCCCGATATTAAGATCATTTCTTAGAAAAGTGTGGAGTTTTCTAAGAATTTTAAGAGCGGCCGGTCACCTGATATTGAAACCGTTTCTTAGAAAAGCGTGGAGTTTTCTAAGAATTTTAAGGGGGGGCGGTCACTTGTTTTTGAGACCATTTTTTAGAAAAGCGTGGAGTTTTTTAAAAAAGGTTTAAGGTGGGCAGGTCACCCGATATTGAGACCATTCCTTAGAAAAACATGGAATTTTCTAAGAATTTTAAGAGGGGCCGGTCACCTGATATTGAAACCGTTTCTTAGAAAAGCGTGGATTTTTCTAAGAATTTTAAGAGGGGCCAGTCACTTGTTTTTGAGACCATTTTTTAGAAAAGCGTGGAGTTTTCTAAAAAAGGTTTAAGGTGGGCAGGTCACTCGATATTGAGACCATTCCTTAGAAAAGCGTGGAGTTTTCTAAGAATTTTAGGAAGGGCCTGTCACCCGATATTGAGACCATTTCTTAGGAAAGCGTTGAGTTTTCTAAGAATTTTAAGAGGGGCCGGTCACCTGATATTGAAACCGTTTCTTAGAAAAGCGTGGAGTTTTCTAAGAATTTTAAGAGGGGCCTGTCACCCGATATTGAGACCATTTCTTAGAAAAGCGTGAAGTTTTCTAAGAATTTTAGGAGGGGGCCGGTCACCTGATACTAAAACCGTTTCTTAGAAAAGCGTGGAGTTTTCTAAGAATTTTAAGAGGGGGCCGATCACCTGATTTTGAGACCATTTTTTTCAGAAAAGCGTGGAGTTTTCTAAAAAAGGGTTTAAGATGGGCAGGTTACCCGTTATTGAGATCATTTCTTAGAAAAGCGTGGAGTTTTCTAAGAATTTTAGGAGGGGCCTATCACTCGATATGACCATTTCTTAGGAAAGCGTGAAGTTTTCTAAGAATTTTAAGAAGGGCCGGTCACCTGATATTGAAACCGTTTCTTAGAAAAGCGTGGAGTTTTCTAAGAATTTTAAGATGAGCCGGTCACTCGATATTGAGATCATTTCTTAGAAAAGCGTGGAGTTTTCTAAAAATTTTAATTTGGGTAGGTCAACCGTCATAATGAGACCACACACGTATTTTTGTATTGGTTGTGGTTAAAGGAGATCGCCAAATGGGATCTCAGGTTAACCCAACCACACACCGAATTTAGCTTTGGTTAAAGGGAATTGCCAGATGGGATTTCAGGTTAACCGAGCTACACACCGAGTTTACTTCGGATTAAAGGAGATCGCCAGATGGGATCTTATGTTAACCCACTCAAAAGGGCAGGTCGCCCGTGAAAATAGACCAGCGTGAGTATGTGGGCAGGTCGCCCCTGAAAATAGACCAGGTTAGAGTTTGCGTGGGCAGGTCACCTGTGAAAATAGACCGATTTTCTTTTAAAAAAATATATCAGGTCACCCACGATAACGAGATCATGTTTTTTTAAAAAGTGAAGTCCTTGGATGAATGGATCACTAAGCAAGCAAGGAATATTTTATTTTCTTTACAAGCTTACTATGCAAAACATTGAGGGTTTTGCTTCATAAACATTTTAAAGAGGGGCCATCTGTTGCTACCTAATTTTTGATCCATGTTTTTATAAATTTTCAAAAAAAAATAAAAAAAATAAGGGTTTACATGTGGTGATAATATAGAACATCAGGGCTAATATTAAGGAGGCAATATGTCAAGGAGATAATTATTGAATCAAATATAATTATTGCAATATAAAATACCATAGATATATAATTTGATTTTTTCTAGTTATGGAAAATAATCACTGCAATATAAAATACCATATATATATGATTTATTGGTGCTGGTTATAAAAGACAATCTCTGCAATAATTATTGCAATATTTCCTTGAATAGCACGTGTAAAGATTTTCTATATAAGTGACCTCCGGCCATAATAAACAGGGGGAGGAGAAAAATATTAAAAAGGGAGTAATTTTTCAGAAAAGAGGGAAAACACAAAGAAAAACCTAAACCTATCCTCTCTAGCAAAGAAGTCGTAGCCCTCCCCCCCTCTCATTTTTTTTAAACGAATCAGCCACCCCTCTGATTTTAAAAAGAAAACAGAGATCTCTCTCTGTCCCCTCTCCCTCTCATCAACACAGACCTTTTGCCCTTGCTGGTCTCCGCTCACTCTGCTCTCTTGAGGACACGGCGTCCCTGAGCCGCATCTGTAATGCTGCAAGAATGCTTCTCACCCTGGTTCAGAAGAACCAACGCTGAATTTTCAAAGGTGAAGCCCCTCTCCGCAGGATGAACAGGTTTGACTCCCAGAAACACATTGATTTTTCTCTCATAAGTCCACTTGGAGGTGGCGGTCCTGGGAGAGTGAAGAGAAAGAATTAGAAGGTTGCTGCCTAGTGGATGCTTGAGGCGAGAAGGTAGAAGCTTTGTCCATCGGCTTGCACGTCATCTTTTACATTTAAAACAGGCCATATCAGCAGGTATGAGCCTCATTTCTTTTTTTTCTTCTTTGCCGTATGTATATTTGGGGTTTGTTGTTCGTTCTTTTCAAGAACTTGTTTCTGTTTTCTTTAAAACGAGGTAGCTGCCATTTATTTCTTTGGTCTTAGTCTTTAACATACGGGGAATAGAGCATGCTGCCCAGGTTCTTCTCCTTTCGCATGAAATTAGTATGGCTGCACTGCATCAGTTTTTTTTTAGCTCAAACTTTGGTGTCAGAACCTTGGCTCCCCTTTGCGCATACAGAAGTATTCCATTTTCCAGTTATAGGATTTTAAGTTAGTTGGCTTTTGAGTGGTTTTTTATGAGTTGTTTTAAGTTTTTTTTTTGTAAATCTTACAATATATATGATGGCTTGCTATTTTTTATCGTAATGTTTGCGTTTAATTGCGATGCTTGTGATTTGGACCGAATACAAAAAAAATTTTTTTGCGTGTTGCATATGGCCAATACCCTAACATATTCTAAATTTCCTTTTTTATATAAAAAAATATCTATTTGAAGTTTCGAAAATGTGTTTTCGCATAGATTTCTTAAACACAACAAAAAAATTATTTTCTTGCATTTCTGGATTTTACAACATGTTTGTAAAACTCCAAAGGGTATTGGCCAATATTCCAAAAAATACAAAAATCTTATTTTGGGGGAATTCATCTATTATTCACCGTTAATGTTTGGATAAAGAAATTCTAAAATGATGAATATCCAAAATATTATTGGGAATAACTTGTTATTATTTACCGTTAATGTTTGGATAAAGAAATCTCAAAGGGGTGAATATCCAAAATATTATTAGGAATAATTTGTTATTATTCACTGTTAATGTTTGGATAAAGAAACCCGGAGTGGTAAATATCCAAAATAATTTACTAGGAATAATAAGTCATCACACATCCTTGAAAGAAGCCTCAATTATAATTGAGGACATTTCAACTTTTGACTCCACGGTTTACGAGTCGTGAAAGTATGAAACACTAAGGCAAAAAGAGGCTTTTTAAAGCGCTCTGAATTTCCTTAGATTTCTAAATCTTTATCCTCCCTATTTGCGATTTACGAGTCGCAAACTCTTGAAATACTAAGGGAAAAATGAGCTTTTAAAGCACCTGGAATCTCCTTGGATTTCTACCTTAATAAATTTAATTTGAATCAAACACAGATTTCAAGAGATCTGCATTGGTTCTCCTTGGCATTTTGTAGACAAATCTAAAGGCATGATCAATATTGGCCAATGGTTCTTACTTTTAGACTTTGAACACCAACACCATAGCAATTATAAAGCAAACCAAACACCAAGCAGCTTACCTTAGGTAGGACGTACTAGTGGTGCTAATACCTTCCCTTTACGCAACCAGTCCCTTGCCTTAGAATCTCTGAAAGACAAGTCAAGGTTCCTAGTGACCATAATACTAGGTGGCGACTCCCTTATTCACAATAAAACAAAAGACCCTGAAATTAATCGAGGATCGCCGCGCTCCGCCGCGAGGGTGCGACAACTTCCATCACCAGCTTCTTAGTTCATCTCTGTGTCCTTCTCCGCCAAGATGTGCCAACAACGTCGAGGAAACCAGCACCAACAGTCCAGCTATGGCAGGATTATTGGTGTCCCAATTCGCTCAAAACACAAACTCCTGAAATTTCATCCTTATCAGGGGAAGATAAGGAGCAAGAAGGGACCCCTATAAAGGCCTAGAGAATTCACAGAAAAGAGGATGAAAAAAAATAATGCAAGGGACATAACACAGAGAAGAGAAAACAACAGAGGGAGAGAGAGAACCAAAAGGGGCAGAAAGACAAAAGAAAAACAAACAGAGGGGAAGAAACTGAAGACAGAAAGAGAATCCCAACAACGAGCATCTACACGATAGATATTGTGTCAGGCATGCGTGGACAATTCATGCACGCTGTAGATCACTCTGTCGGGTTACTTGTTGACCCAGTACCGGGCTGGGTTGGCTAGATCCGGCCCAGCCCGTACAGTTAGACTAGATCTAGCCTAGTAAAAAAAGAAGAGAAAGAGGAGTGGGCCAGGTCTGGGACTTAGACCCAGCTAGCCCAGTCCATATTTGTTAAGGGTGTGTTTGCCTTATGCTTTGACCATAATTTTTATGTCCATTCTAATTTGATATCTGACCAAATGAGCCTCTTTTAAATATCAAAAAATTTCAAAAATATTTGGGGATCTTTTTGTTGATTTATTTGTAGGCGCCTCGCACTTTGTTCTTTTTGTTTTCTTTGTGTTTTGTATTTTTTCTACTATATGCTCAATCTGTGGACCATTACTGTTAAATGCAAAATCTATTCTGCAACGTTTCTATTATTTCAATCTATAAAGGAAAAAAAACAAATATAATAAAGGGAAAGCAAAACGAAAATGGCATAGAAAAATTCTTCATCAAATTCAATATTTTACGAAATTATTCACTAACGCTAAAGTTGGGTATATCATATTTTTTGGGGTTTGTGCAATATTTACCAACACCAGAGTTGAAAATATTCGTAGGAAAAGTTCACTGATGCTAGAGTCAAGAACATGATAGGAAGAAAAAAATGAAGAACAAATTCTTAGCAATTTTAGACAAAAAGTAATGCAGTCTGCCTCAGGTAGGACACTTAAGGGGTGATAGTATCTTTCCTTTCGCGTAACTATAATACTAGGTGACAACTCCTTGAACTAAGATATATGTCTTTTTTCCAAGGAAATTTTTCATTGGTTGCCGCGATGTCCAGGTGGGACATCTTGCATACTCTTTAGTAGTGGACCTCCATTGTAGGGGTGATTATTTTCGGTTCAGTTCGATTTTTATAAAAAAAAAGTAACCAAACCGAATTAAAAAAAACTGAAACCGGTTCAAACCGATCGGTTCGGTTCAGTTCTGTTCGGTTTTTTAGGACAAAAACCGGTTCAAATCGGTTTGGCTCAGTTTTTCCGGTTTGGCTCGGTTTTGGCTTGGTTTGGCTCAGTTTTTTTTCTAGTTTTTTTTGTTTGAGTTCGGTTCGGTTCGGTTTGTTTTTTTGGTTTTAGGCTTATAAAACCAAAACCAAACTAGTCCATTTTTTTAAAATTTTAATCGGTTTAATCGGTTTGAGTTCGGTTCAGTTTTTTCGGTTATTTGTTTTTCTGGTTTTCTCAGTTTAATCGATTTTTTGATTTTTTTGCTCACCCTACTCCATTGTATCTTGAGAGATACCATTGTTTTCTCCTCCAAGATCATAATGTTAAACCCGTTCCACTTTGTTGCTGAGGCGGCGTCAGGATAGGCACACCTTAATGTGAGCCTCTTGAGAGGTGGTGTTGGGAAGGAAAGTGTTTTGGGTTGAATTATAAAATTATGATTAAGGTTTAGGAGTCACCACCTAGTATTAAGGTTACTAGGAAACCTATGGTCCACGAGAGCTTGAGTAAGGGACTAGTTGTGCAAAAGAAAAACATGTTACATCCAGTGCACTCTACCTAAGGTACGTTGTATGATTGGTGAAGGATTTTTGACATTTTGTTTTTTTATAAAAACATGCTTGTAAAACTTTTAGAATTTGACCGTATACATGAAAACAAAACATTTTATGTATTTTTTGTTTTTTTTAAAGAGGAAAATAATTTTAAAAAATTTGAGATTTTTTTGAAATTTTTTAGAAATGTTTTGGAGAAAACTGAATATTTTAATACCGAATCTTTATCTTATAGTGTAAATATAGAACCTGATATTATGCAAAATTATTGAAAAAACATGCGAGAAAATCACAAATATTTTTTGAAAGGATTTTTGATTATTTTTTTGGATTTTTTTGTTTTTTTGAATAATATTATTATAATTTTATAATATTAAATTTAGTCTCCTAAAATTTCATTCTTCTCAATGAAGCTTAAATTGAGCTCTTAAACTTAATTTTTCACTAATTAAACCCACAATAAAATTAATTTGACCCATTTAAAGTATAATTAAGTCCTTGCATCTAATTAAATTCTTCAATTAGATTTATATTAATTTTTAAACATAATTAAACTTTAAATTGGTCCATGATTAAATCAAATTTTCCTAATAAATGTGAATTTGGAGAATAACCTAGAAATGGGTTATGACACGCTTCATAGATTTACTTAAATCTTTACAATATTTTATTTTGTGATTATGTATTAGGATAAGGGGCAATTAGGTCTTTGACTATATATAAAAATAATTAGAAAATGTGGCTCGAGCGTGCATAACACGCGTTAGCAAGTGGGCGGCGTCTGTGCTGTTTGAGTGACGTGTTTTATGCCTCCCTCCTAATGATAAAATGTCGCCATCAGCAATGGCATTAGAAGCAATGAGTTATCATTTTCGTGGTGATGGTGCATATGTTCACGGAAGAGGTTTAGTTGGGCTCAAATAAATCTTTTTTCTTTTCATTTCTGTTTTCTCTTTCATGACTTAGAAATTCATGATAGGTCTTTCAAAAATTAATAATCTTACTATTTTCTTGAAACTAATTCTAGCTACAAGCTGCTCTCACTATTTTCAAAAATTATTTTCTTGAAACTATTTTCAAAAATTAATAATCTTTCAAAAACTAATTCTTGAAGATCTCCTGGGCTATGCAAGCTGCTCTCACTATCCTAGCTACAAGGCTTCCTGGTCCAGTGGTCTTAAGCTCACTATCATGGCAACCCATTTTCCTTTCGAGTGAGAGAGTGGCTGAATGACCATGCTTCGCCATCCTCATTACATTTTCATGTGGGCTTCGCATTGGAAACTAACAATTAGCTTTTTCTATAAGGATTTTGAATTGGTTTAGAATTAAATTATATCTGTACTTGTTTTTTTTTGTTCAGTTTTTTTCAATACAATTTTAAAATATTAAATCTTTCATTATTTAAATTGTGTATCTTCATCACTTGTGTTAATTTATCATTCAATAAATGACTAAAAAATGATCCACTTGTGTAAACTAATTGTTTTTCAAATCAATTCTCACATCTATGTTCAAGATGATTTGCTTTAATGATGGCAACAAGTTGGCTATGGCAAGAGCAAGTATGGATTGGGTATGGGTCGACGATGGATTGGGTATGGGTCGACGAGTGATTTTTTAACTGATATATTTTAATGGATAAGACATGAGATTAAATTAGTTGATATATTTTAACAATTATTCATGTTTTAGCTAACTGTTTCAGTCCTTAGTTTTATTAAAATGAGTAATAAAAATATTATTCCTAACAATATTTTAGATATTAAAATTTTTAAAGTTTTTTATTTTTATATTAAAAATGAATAATATTTATTATTTTTAATAATATTTTAGATGTTAGCCCCTTTTAGGTTTTTTATTCTTATATTAAAAGTGAATAATATTTTCTTGCTAAAAATAATTTTTAAATATAAGCCAAAATCCCTTAGAATTTTACAAACTTGTTGTAAAATCCATTCAATGTTTTTTTATAAAACAACATGCAAAAACATTTTAATTTTTCTTTGAAAAAAACGCTCAAATAACTTTAGGATTTTAGACATATGTAAGAAAAAATATTTTTATATTTTTTATGTTTTGTTTGGCAAAAACCTATTTTTTTCTTGTAATAAAACTATCCAAAATAGACTAAAGGGGTGTTTACCAAAGATAACCTTAAACCCAAAAAAACCCTTATAATAAAAATAGCAGACCAAACAGAGTATAAACCCTTTGACCTAGATTTTTTTCTCAACCCGATTAGGTTGACCCGAAATATTTAGTTCCACTATAAACCGAACAAAAAATCTTGGTACGACTTGAAAACAATCCAATGCTAAAAAATAGATTAAAAACACAAAAACACATAAAAACACACAAAAAATGAAATAAAATGGATCAAACACCACAAAAAATAAAGAATACCAAGAACATCGAGAACACCAAACATGAACCCAGCAACGTGGGTTTCAAAATAGACCGCATTTGGTAAAAATGAAGGCATGTACATTGTTGCAAATCATGCAAGTATCAATATTTTAGCATCCATTCATTTTGATTATTAATAAATCATCATGATATGGTTATATGAGTTTCGTTTGAAAACCAAAACCTGAGGATTAAACATCTTTTAAACTTGTTATTAATGCAAATAAACACTAGATTATTGGTTAATCATGTATAAGAAAGGTGTATGTGCAAAAAAATAGACTAAAATTGATCCAAATGTAGGGGTTAAGAAAATATTCTTTCAAAGAACACGAAGAACATTGCCTAAAACCTAGAAAAAATGCCCTGAAATGGCAGCCACTGCCAAGTCTAGTAATGTGTATTTTTGGTTTCTAAGACATGCATTTTTTACAGAAACATGTTTGAATCTAAAAAATTAACAAAAAAATAAAAATCAAAACATCAAAATCAAGTAAGAGATATCAAATAAAAAATACATAAACTTAAAACAGGTAATATGTTCACATAACTTGGATTCAAAATTGGTTTTCTGAACTCGTTTTGTGCATGAACAAACCTAGCAAATAAGGATAAAATACCCTTACTTTAACATGCATAGTTTAAGTTAAACAAAAACTAAAACAACATTATATATCAGAAACAAACTTAAACAACAATTTTAATATATCAAAAACATAAAACAAATCAAAATAACTTCATTAAATAAAAATCACAGCAACAAAAAGGTAAATACAATATTATTTGTTGAGCATTCAAACCACTTTTCTATGCTTATAAAAAAAATATATAAAAAAAAAAAAATAAAAAACAACGAAAACGGGTCACTAAAAACCTCATTTTGGATTAAAAAAGTATACCTATAAAAACTACTCTTTCTTTGTTTTCTTTTGGAAATTTTTGTCTCTCGTAAATTTGTAAAGCTAATAAATCTTTTGTTTTGGCTCATGGACCTCTACACTTATGTTTCTTATTGATATTTCTCTTATTTTTCTTATTCATTCTTTTCTTTTTTTCCTTCTCCTCTGTCTTTTTCTTTTCTTTTCTAAACTTGGGAGGTATTTAGAGGGTTTTGCTAGGGTTTGGGAGGTTTTGAATCCATTTATGACATCTTGATCTTAAGAGAAGTGTTGTAAACCCTTGATAAGGACACATTGAAAAGGCTTTGTGTGTGAACACACAAAAAATAAGTCGATTTTTGCATGATAGTTGCATTGTCAGGGCTGACCGGGTTGCCCATTTTTGAGGCCTTGTCGGAGCAATTCTAACGTCATTGTCACCTGAGACCACTTGAAGTTGGTAGAGGGGATGCACATCTTTCTTTTGAATCCAACCTTGCTCAATCTGGAGGTTTGTAACTTCATATTCATGCATTTAAAGTTGTCAACTCGATCACCCAAAATTATAAAAAACAGAGGTCAATCGATCGAATGACGTGTCACTCGCCTTCTCTTCTTTAAGTCCGAATGACGTGTCATTTAGGGTTTTTGACTTGGGATTGATGAATTTTAATTGATCTCTTATTCTTCTAATATCTTTTAATTACACCCATAATTGCCTTCAAACTTTTAATTTAATGCAATTTCACCAATGAGAAATTCAATTATCAGCCTTTGAGTTGGCTGCCTTTTTAATTTTGATCCTTGGGTCTGATTTGTGCATTTTGACCTTCAATTGATAAACAAATTTTTAATTTCTTTAATTTGACCCTGTTTTGGTCAATTCCAGCCCCTATATTCATACTTATTTTCCAGTTCGGTCATTGGTTTTAGATTTCTTCAATTAAGTCCCTAATTTACCATCAAACCTTATTATTTATGCAATTAAGCTACTGATTTGATCAAATTAACTCTTAAAAATTCTAATTCAACTCTCAGACTTTAATTTCTTCCAATTAAAGCTTGAATTGACTTAAAAAATCAAATTTTCTTGCAATTCAGCTATTAATAAATTCAAATAAACCTTGAAAAATTCTAACCGAGTCCTTAAACATCAAATTTTAATTTCTCCTCAAATTAAATTTTCTTTGCTAATAGGGGGTATTTATCAATTGAAATTACATTGTTAAATTTTTCAATCTTGTATATTTGATCTTTCTCAACCAGTCATTGGTAACTTGTTGGGCATTATGATATACTCTTCTTGCTAATAGGGTGTGTGTGTGTATTTTTTTTATTTTCTATGTAATTTCTCTTTGTATTTTTTTTCTAATTGCTTTGTTAATTATGTGGACCTAATATGAATAAAAACAATCTCTATTATTGACATCCTTTGCCCATGATGTAATTGCTCTTACTAATTGCTTTATACCTCTCTGATCTTAAATAAAATAAAATAGAATAAAATAAAGTGCTAGCTGTTTTTTGCATTGGAAAAACAAACTTGGATTGATCTGTTTAATGTTTTTCATCTTCTGTCATCATGACTGAGATGCTGTGTCAATCCTAGCATACGGTTAATCCCATTGTGAGGTAAAATAGTATGATTTGACACCGAGTGGTTTCCTCTCTTTTGCGAAGAAATATCTCATAATCTTGTTAGCTTCGATGCGCAGCTGCACCATCTAGCTCGCATTTGTGCAAGGCATTGTTTACATCAGCACTAGTAAAGCATGAGAAGATGGAAAAAGGTTGCGAAAAAAAATTAAAAATTATTTTTTTAAGCTTTTAAGTCAAATCAACAAACCATTGAAGAATCTATTCTAATTGTCTTAGTTTTTCACGATGATTAAGCTACAGGACTCAGAACTTATCCTATTTATCTAGAATTTTTTCGTCATTCATGCTGTCTCCATTTCAAGCTCGCTCCTAGATGTTACCTTTCGCCATGTTATCGGACCCTACACACCTAACAATTAAGTCCTTTCGAGCTCGCTTTGTACGATCGAAACACTACCCCCATGTTTTTGTTGGATATTATTTGTGTTTTGTCCAATCTCCATTTAAAGCTCAAGGAATCCATTGGCCTACGGCGTGTTATTGATATGATCATCTCGGTTTTCGTTTTCCAATTTTGTTTTCAATCAAGATTTTTGAAATTTATTTTCTTTTATGATAGTCTGGTTCTGAAATCGAATCGAAATTACGTCATATACTATTCATTTT
>Ga0325414_1002226_pt1 | contig 19475 bp, 11 predicted proteins | sample PopdelMetagenome_8_FD_206183 | JGI IMG/M metagenome (GOLD analysis project Ga0325414, IMG submission 206183) | Populus deltoides microbial communities from Bellville, Georgia, United States - Leaf-PdKOR-R3 | ecosystem: Host-associated > Plants > Phyllosphere > Phylloplane/Leaf | place: USA... | reverse complement strand
TGGTTATTATAATATATTTATTATAAATGTTATAAAATTTATAATTATATATAAATAAATTGTAGAACTAGGATTCTAAGTTTACGAAGAATTAAATAAATTAAATATAGTTCTTGAAGAAGTATTTTTAGAAAATTGAATAGCAATCTTAAAAGATTGGTTTTTTTTCCTTTTATATTCATGATTTTATTTAATAAGTTGTTTCTTTTTTTTTATATATAGATAATGTTGAATCTGACAAAACTTGAATTTACCGCTCTTGATATATCTAGGAATAACCTTTTTATCATGGATCCTTGACGCTGAGATTCATCTAGAAACTATGAATCTTGGAGAGACCATCAAAGAAGAAAATAACGCATCCTTGCAGGATCACGCAAAAGCAATGATTTTCTTTTGCCACCATCTCTATGAAGGATTAAAAGTTCAATATCTCACAATAAAAAATCCTCTTGTTCTGTGGAAAAATTTTAAAAAAAAGATATGATCATTAAAGGTTTGCCATACTCCCTCAAGCTTGTTATGATTGGTTGCACCTGAGGTTGCAAGCTTTTTAATCGGTTAGTGAAGATAATTCTATTATTTTTAAAATTACCTCACAGTTGAAATTGTGTGGTGAAGATATCACAGAAGATAAAATGTTAGAGAAAACATTCTCTTCATGCCTCAAATATTGTCCAGCAACAACAATACAGAGAATATAATTTCAAGAGGTATTCAGAATTAGTTTTATGTCTTCTTATGATTGAACAAAATAACGAGATTTTGATGAAAACCATCAATCCCATCCAACTAGTTCTAAACCATTCCTTGAAGTGAATGGAACCTTTGTCCAAAAGACAAGAAAGAACCAAGGGTAAGATATGGAAAAAATAAATGGAAAAGAGAGAGGAGAAAATCCATGCGCTGCTTCTAAACATAGGAACATTCACATGAAGATTCGTTTACCAAGTGAAAATCCATGCACTGCATGTTCTCAAGGTAAATTAATTACCAAACCATCTCCATGAAAGGTTGTTATAGAATCACCATCTTTTCTTAAAATAATTCAAGGAGATATATGTGAACCTATTCATCCACCATGCAGACCTTTTAGATATTTTATGATATTAATTGATGCATCAAGTAAATGATCACATGTTTGTTTACTTTCTAGTTGAAATGTTGCATTTTCTAGATTAATAGCACAGATTATCAGATTGTGGGCGCAATTTCCTAATTATCCAATTAAGAAAATTCAACTGGACAATGATGGTGAGTTTACTTCTCAAGCATTTGATAATTTTTGCACTCTTATTAGAATTGATGTTGAACTTCCTGTTGCTTATGTACATACTCAAAATGGTCTAGCATAATCATTTATAAAACACCTTCAATTAATTGCTAGACCATTATTTATGAAATAAAAATTGCCTACATCTATTTGGGGATATGTTATATTACATGTTGCATCATTGGTTAGAATTAGATCAAGTGCTTACCCTAAATATTATCGTTTGCAACTTGTTTTTGGTATATCAACAAATATATTTCATCTACGAACTTTTGGTTGTATGGTATATGTGCCTATAATGCCCCCACAAAAGACTAAAAGGGGTGCATAATGTAGAATAGGAATTTATTAGCCATTTAACCCACGCTTCACCACGGGTCATATTTTTTTTTTTTAATAATCCAGATATGCAGGCTGCTTCAATGTATTTTTTAACATAAAAAAATTCAAAGTATAAATTGAAAAGCCAATACAAGTATCTCATTAAATAAATTAAGAATGATTTTTGTAAATAAACGGGGGAAAATTCGTTAATAATAACGAAAAGAAAAGTTGATAAAATTGAGAGATAAATATAAATCAAGATATTCAACAATACAAAATGAGATATTCATTTGATTGTGTTTACTGAACTTGTTTATTAAAATCAATAAAAGATAAATCTACAACTTAAAAACCTCATGACTTAAAAGATAAACCCAAATAAAACTGAATAAATAAACTCATGCTCAAAAACAAATATTATGCAAGGCTAAACACATCAACAATATTATTTAAAAATGAATATTATTTTATTTTTAAAAATAAACTTCATTTTTATAAATCCCAAAAAACAATTTTGCATGAATTAAAATAACATCTTGAAAAATCAAACACAAACAAAACAACTCTAAAGAAACTTATATTAAAAAATAACATGCAAAACCCATGACCTGGATTATGAGACCAGAATAAATTTATAGAAAAGAAATTAAAGATAATTACAAAACTAATATTTAAAAAAAGAACAAATGTAGAGCGATAAGATTGTATAAAGCCGAATCTCTAATAAATCAAATGTCCAAATATGAAATAAAAAAATCAATTACACAAAACGATTTAAAAAATAAGGGTGACAAAAATATTAATTTGAGGGAAATTAAAAGTTTGATTTGATATGTGCTCTGTATGGTCCGTAATGTTTTTTTCTATAAAAAACAAAAACTTGAGTGTACATACTATTTTGATATGTTTGTTTTATATAATATACATTATAAGTGTAAATTGAAAAGTTTATCTAAACATCTAATAATAATCTATGTAAAGAAATAATTTTTTTTATAATAACTAAAAAAGAAACTGAAAAAAATTGAGAGATTGACATATATTAAGATATTTGATCTCGCAAAATGAGATATTTATCCGTTTGTATCCACTATATTTATTCATTAAAATCAATAAAAGATAATAGAAATAAAAACACATATGAAACAGAGTGAATAAAATAAAAAGAAAAAAAATATGCATGGCTGAACATATAAGAAATATTATTTGAAAATAGCTATTTTTTGTACAAAACAAAACCTACTTGTAATAAAGAAAAAAAAATAAAATAAAAATTAAACAAAAATTAAACACGAAACAAAACAGTTTGCAAAACTCATGGTTTAGGTAATGAGACGGAGACAAACTGATAGAAAAGAATAGGAAGGTAACCACAAAACAATTTTTTAAACAATGTAGAATGATAAAATCACAAAATATAATGAGGAAAAAATCATTTATAACCATATTTGTAAAATCCTGAGAAAAAAATATAATAAGGAATAAATTACAATGTTATTATATACATGATAAATAAAAGTAATAATTAAGAAATTAAATAGGAAAGTATAAAAACATGAAGAATGTGATTCAAATTGTAAAGAAAAGGAAAGAATAGGGGTCAATGTATAATTAGGAAGAATGGGGCCTATAAATACCACATTCATTCCTCTTTCATAGCCTGGCTGGAAACAAAAGAAAACAAAAGGGGAAAAGTGCATATTTTCTTCTTCAAAAGAGAAGGAAAAACACCAAATCACTTAGGAATACAAACCTAGAAACTCCAAATAGAGAGGACAACCAATAACAAGGGTTCTAATAAGGATAAAACGAGTGCATAATTAAAGAAAAAGAAGAAGGGGTTGGTTGTATGCTTGAGAAGAGGGGCCAAAATATTCAATTTACATGAGTTGAAATTTTGAAATTTCTAAAGGTATGGATACTAGACTTGAATTTATAAAAGAAGTTAACAATTAAGTAGGAATTATGTACAAATTTCAGATTTTATAAATTACGGTTCTTGAAGAAAGATTGAGGAAAATGCAGAAATTGATAGAAATGAGGTTAGTTAAGCTAAATAGGATGCTCTGAACTTGAAAGAAACACACACAAAAAATACATTGTTAAATAAAGAAATCATTTATTCCAAACTAGAGTGGCCGACCATGTGATGGAAAGGGGGAGGAAAGGGATTCTGAAATTTGGGGTTGATGAACACTTATGGCATGTGTAGTATGTGGACAATGAGTGTGTATGGTAAGAAAACTAAGCTAGAGAAAAAGAAAAGAAAGAGGGGGATCCTTAGTTCCCTTAGACTAAGATCGGCCAAGGGCCAAATAAAAGGAAAGAAGAAGAATTCTGGTGTATTATGTATGTTTATATAGGGACCAATTATAGAAGAAAGCTCACTTAGGAATCACCTCTGTTCTGGATAGATTCATCACCTCTGTTCTAGGAGATTTCGAGCCTCAAAACGATAAAATCTAGGAAACATCTCTTCATATAAATTGTAGTATGAAATGTTAGCTTTCTAACGAATCCAACCTCGCTCAATTTGGAGCTCTAGAGCTCCAGATATATGTAAAAATATGAGGAAATGTCAAACTGTTGCCCCTGCTGGAAGATCTGACGGGAATTAACAAAATAGGGGATTGAGCTATGATAAGGGCTGAAAACCGTTTCTTCCCACCAAAATTCTTGTAACATTGAACCTTAACACCAGTAGGCGATAAACTACATTTGAAAAGTAAAGTTGATGATGTGTGTAATGATTTAAAACAAAGAAATGTAAAGAGTAACTGTTATTGTTGTGATAAGGGCAGAAAACCGTTTCTTCCCACCAAAATTCTTGTAACATTGAACCTTAAAACCAGTAGGGGATAAACTACATTTGAAAAGTAAAGTTGATGATGTGTGTAATGATTTAAAACAAAGAAATGTTAAGAGTAAATGTTATTGTTGTTGCCTTGCTATTTGCGAAATGAAAATCGGCCATGAACTAATGTAGTATACTTGTGAATTCAGGAGGAACCACAGGAGAAGTACATCAACAACAAGGGAACGCAAATCGAGCATCGGTGGCAGGTAGGTGTCCCACGCCTATATTCTCCTTGGTTAATAATAAATTTCATACTCAAATTCATGCTAGAAATCATATTCGTGAATATGACTAAAGAAAGGAAAGATACGGTGAAATGGACTTGGATTTGAAATCTGAATTTTGGTTGTAGACTCTGGAATTTGGAGTTCGGATATGGGTCTATATTATGTATATAAAAAAAAGAGATAAAAAAAAAACGACAGCCTATGGACTTGATTAGCCGACCTCGAATAGGGGTGGCTAATGATGTTAACAAATATTGTTAACATTGGCATTACTTTGATAGAAATATAATGAATATTGAACTTGATTAACTATTTGTATCAAGATTAGTTAATGATACTGGTGAATAATGTTGGTACCGGCAAGCCCACAATAATTTGATTAACTTCCTAAGGAGGAAGTTAATGGTGTTAGGAGAACTTGGCATCAACATTACCAGAAACATCTCCAAGTGTGATAGAGAACAATTGATTAGCTATTTCAGGTTGAAAATAGCTCAATGGCATCGACTGATTAAGTTGGTGCCGACATTGCCAAGGAATTGATTAGTCGATCCGGGTAAGGGTGACTAGTGACACTAATAGGAGTTAGTAGTGTCAGCAGCAACCACCTCAGAATTTAGGGCGAATAAGAAAAAGGGTAAATCAAACAAAAACAAAATGTGTGATAATAAAAAAGAAAACCATGAGTAGGTTGTGGAAGGATAAGCGTTAGATGTAGCAAAGGATCTTCTTTTGCATCTTAACTATGATTATGCCTTATCGAGTGGGTACTTGTATGTGTAGATACATATAGTAGTGACCCTCCATTATTTGGTTGTATTTTATTTATTTAATATAATTATTCTCTGATTTTGATGTTGTAGGTCCTTCCCATTCACGTTAGGAGTAGAATTTAGGTTCTTTGATCCCTTTTTGTATAAGTTAAGAACTTAAGGATCATCAATGTAATTTTGTTATGCAGTAAATATGTAACCTAAATATAATAGTATACTCCTTGTATTATTTTGTGTTTGGAATATTAAATGTAATAACATATGCTTAGGGATATTATAATGTACTAGTTTATGTTTAGGAAGCTAAATTGTGTTGTGTTTATATATGGAATTTCAATACTTGGATGATTCTCTTAATTACTAATTTATGCATGAGATATGAGATGGAGATTGATTATAAAGTTTGTCCTGAGTATATTCTCGAATGAATTAAATGGTTGAATTGGACCCATTGTGGATGAGATTATGGATGGGTTGTGATAAAAAATGCATGTAGGGTAAATTGTCGATAACTTGGGACCTCTCGGTATAAAGGAGACTCTACCGAAATTTCTAACGAAATTTTGGTGAACTCGATGTAAAAAACAATTATGCTCCATTTACCCTTTACGTGGAAGTTAAATGGATAAATTGACCTAACTATTGGTGTTGTTACAGTTTTAACACTTAAAACCTATGATTGTGTCATTAAATTGGAAGCATTACAAATGAAAAAATCGTGAAGCCCAATCCCAAATAAACCAAACATTGAAGGATGCATACGGGAAAAAAATCAACCACATGAAAAAATTTAATTAAAAAATAAGGGTGGAAACCAAAATAAAATATAAATTTGAGGGCATTAAAAAATTAAATTGCAGAGTTTAATCGAAAAGAAAAAAACAATTAACAAAAGGAAAAAAGAAATCAAAAGAATGAAGGCTATATTGAAAAACAAAAACAATATAAACTTTGATTGAATTATGAAATTAAATATCAATAGAACTATAACAAAAGATCCAAGGGTAAAAATGATAAATTACAAGAATAAGCACCAAATTGGTGAAACAATATATTTCAAATTATGATTTAAGGACTAAATTGAAAACATAAAAAGTTTTCTAAAAGAGTCAAGGATGAAAATAAGCAATAAAAAACATAAGGACTGAAATTGAAAACAAAAAGAAAAAAGGACAAACATGTACTTTAACTAGAAGAGAGAGAAAAGTAGAAAGAAAAAAGAAGAAACGACTACCAGCGACAAACCACCAAACCACCACTGACACGCTTCATATCAATAATAAGAGCATGTGACAACATTTGCAATGACATGACAAAAGTCCATTTTTTGACAATCAGTGACGTCACACACGCCATTGAAAGAGCACAGACACTACCAATGCGCTGGCATGTGAAAAACACACACCAGCAGCTTTTCATGATTAATATTAAAACTAAATGTTAAATTACTAAAACAAAACCCCATAACCCTAGAAATAACAAATGAACCAATGTGAAAGTACCAAAGCACCCTTGAATGCATAGAAGCTATTTTGTCTTATCCAAAGGTAAAAAAGTATTTTACTTATTTTAATGTTTATGCAAAGTAAAAAAAACTCTTGGATAGCAGGTTTAAATTTCATTGACCTTGGGGTAGAAGAGTATTTTTACTGTACAAAATAATTTGAAAAGTTAATAATGCCCATGCTCAATTTTTTATTGACCAATAGATCAACGTAAAAAGACCGAAATACTCCCATAGCCTTCACACTTTTCCACCGAGGGGCATAAATGTAAATTCACTATAGCAATCCATAGTAAAATGTGTTTATTGCTACAGTGAATTCACCACATATTTTAGAGTTTTGTTTAATGTTGGTTTTAATTCTCCATTTATTATTAGATTCCTTGAACATTTAACTAGTGATGTTTTTCAGGCACATTTTGAAGACTATCATTTTGATGAGAATATTTTTCCATCATTAGGGAAATAAAAGTTAGTGCCTAAAGCACGACAAGAAATTACTTGGAATAACCCATATTGATCTATGGAATCTAAAGAAATTACATTTAACTAGTTATCTCATTTTGATCAAAGGACAAATCAATGTGAACTTAAAGTTTAAAAGATAATTTATTTACAAAATATTTGAAATTAATGATCGGATGTTTTCACTAATAGTAAAAAGGTGGTTAAATCCCATATTCTAGCTGCAAACGCTCCATTTAGAATTGAAATCCCTGAAAGAAAAAAATAGACAATGTCGTAGCAAATGATCCATACCACGCTTGAAGTGCGAAATACTTGTTGGTGCTAAGGATAAAAATCCTAGAAAATACAAATTACAACAAATAAATGATGGTACTCCTAAATATTCATCATCCATAAAACAGAGGATAAATATTGTGTCAAAATCATCTTCCAATATTGATTCTATCGAAAAGGGACTTCCTGAAGAGGCATTTCTTGAAGAGATCCATAAACTATGTTCACATAGGAGAGATTTTGGATCAAAATAAGATTGTCAAAAATAACATATTTGCATTTAAGATTTCTTTTGGCATCATCATAAATGATGATGAAATTGAACCATAAACTGTCGAAGAATGTTGACATAGAAATGATTGGCCAATATGGAAAAAGCAATCCAAAAGGAGTTAAACTTACTTGCAAAACATGAAATATTTGGACCTGTAGTTCATACACCTAAAGGTGTTATGCCTGTTAGATATAAGTGGGTTTTCATTAGAAAATGAAATGAGAAAAATTAATTTGTTCGAAATAAGGAACAACTTAGTGCATAAGGTTTCTCATAAAGACATGACATTGATTATAAGGAAACTTATTGTCCAATTATGAATGTAATTACTTTCAGATTTTTTATTGGTTTAGTAGTCTAAAAAAATATAAATATGTGTTTAATAAATATAGTTATAGTATATCTATATGGATCAATAGATAAAAATATCCATATGAAAATCCTTGAAGGATTCAAAATGCCTGAAGTTTTTATGATAAACCTAGGAGTGTTTATTTTATTACACTACAAAAATCTTTATATGAGTTGAAGCAATCTGGTTGAGAGTGGTATAATCATTTTAATGAATACCTCATAGAAAAAGGGTTTCAGAATAATGAGATTTGCCCATGTATTTTTAATAAGAAAACCACATCTGGATTTTATGTTGTTGCAGTAAATGTTGATGATTTAGATCTTGTTGGTACTCCTAATGAGCTTATAAAAACTGCAGTCTCTTTGAAAGATGAATTTGAGATAAAAGATCTCAAAAAGACAAAATCTTGTCTTGGTTTACAGATTAACATCTTTTAAATGGAAAATTTATCCATCAATCAACGTATAAAGAAAAGGTCTTGAAATACTTTTACATGGACAATGTTCATCCTTTGAGTATACCTATGGTTGTTTGATCACTTAATGCGAAAAAAAAACCATTTTCTACCACTAAAAGAGGATGAAGAAATTGTTAGTCCAGAAATACCATATCTTAGTGCTATTAGAGCACTTATATATCTTGCAAATTATACAAGACCAGATATAGCTTTTACAGTCAATTTATTGGCAAGATATAGTTCCACTCCTATAAAAAAACACTGAAATAGGGTCAAACATATACTTCACTATCTTTGCGTAACAACTAAAATAGGGTTATTTTATAGTGAATCAAATTCACAATTGATTAGATATGCAAATGCAGGTTACCTCTCTAATCTTCACATAAAGAGATCACAATCAGGTTACATATTAAGGTACTGTAATTTCTTGGAGATCTGTCAAACAAACATTAATGGCTACTTCATCAAATCATTCAGAAATTATTGAAATCCATGCAGCAAGTTGAGAATGTATATAGCTAAGGTCATTTATCCAACATATAAAGAAAAAAGTGGATTGTTAAGCATTGAAGATAGTCCCACAATATTGTTTGAAGATAATGTTACCTGCATCGCTCAACTTAGAGGAGGCTTCAATAAAGGAGACAAAACAAAGCATGTCTCACAAAAGTTCTTTTATATTCACAAGCTTTAATGACAGGAAAAAAATGATATCAAGCAAATCAGGTTAAATGATAATTTAACAGACTTATTTACAAAGTTTTTACCGGCCTCAACTTTCAAAAAGCTTGTCCATAATATTGGATTGCGTCATTTTAAAGATTTATTATAAGACATGTACTTTTGATGTAAAGTCAATGCAAATTGTACTCTTTTTTTGCTTAGGTTTTTTTTCCATTGGGTTTTTCTTTGCAAGATTTTAATGAGGTAATTTAGTATTTTTGTAAATCCTAAAGTATTCAAATATGGATCTTGAAGTATTTATATAAAATCTTCTATTGAATTATAAAGTATTCAGAAATCACACAATAATGTTGTACTCGTTTTCCTTTGTTTAGGGTTTTTTTCCCATTAGGTTTTCTTTTGCAAGGTTTTAAGGAGACACATTTTTAGTACATGGTCATTCAAGGGGAAGTGTTATAAAATCTATAATTATATGTATTGAATGTCCATCATTCAAGGGGAAGTGTTATAAAATCTATAATTATATGTATTGAATATCCATTAAAATCGTAGACTTTATGATTCTTAAGTTTAGTCTCTTGGTTTTTCATAACACTTGAGTTTCCTAGTATCATTTAATGTTTTTATTTTCTTCTTTTATAAATAGACTATTTGTCTTGTATTCTAAGCATTGAGAAAAATATATAAGAAAATGTATGAACTTTTCTTTTAAGTTTTACTCTGAATATGTATGTTCGTACTTGTTTTTTTTATTTTTTTAACATTACATACATTCATATAATATTACTCACTTCAACAATAAAATTATTTTTTTTTTCTCTTAGTTGAGAAAATTAGATATCTTAGGTTTGGAGATAATTTAGTTTTTTTTTAATATGACTCATTAGTTATTAAAATGACTACTTTACCTTTGGTGAAAAAAATTAGAACTTTTGATCAAGATTATTTATGTCATTTCACTTTTTAAAAAATAGTAAAAAGATTGAATGACGTTTGAGATTTCACGGATTGTGGTTTTGAAAGATTAAACAATGTTTACGAGATTTGTCCAGATTTACTTAGTTTTTTATATTATTAAATTAGAGTTACCTTTTTTATATTATTAAATTAATTGAACTTATTAAACCCTATCGACTTAATGACCCAAGTTCAAGATTATTTTTACTTCTTTAAAAATCCTACGGTCGTATGAACTTATTTTTTCTGACAACTGATAGAGGTTTACTTGAATCATATTTTTTGGATTCTTTTTTTAAAAAAATTTTCAACCTTCAATATTTGATTCATTATAATTGGGGTATCTAATTTATTTTGATTCTAGGGTTTTATAATGATTTTATATCCCATATCACGAGTTTCAATAATTGACTTGCGTTTATTCAACGTGCCGCATTCTCAATTAAAAAAAAAACATATATCATCCAATATATTATATTTAAGCATTTTATAAATATTTCAGCCGGAATGTATTAAATTTTATATTTTCTGATATCTTTATATGTTTTTTTTTAGATTAAAAAAATGTATAACCTGTGGCATGACACCAGTAAAAAAAACTAGTTAATGCTAATGGCTCTCATCTGCAGAGACTTTCACAGGTTATCAATTTCATGTAATTATGCTCAGTGGTACTATACTCCAAGACCCAAATCATGAATATTACCGAAATAAGAACTTTTACAGCGGAACCAAATCATGAATAGTACCTAAAAAGTTTAAAATTCAAAAGAAGCTTAAGGTAGCATTTGTTTGTCGAGAAGAATAATGTTTTTAAAAAATACTTTTCAGTGTTTTGATATATTATAAAAAGTATTTAAATATATTATAAAAAATATTTTTCAGTACTTAATAGTTTAATACTTTTTTAAAAAATTATCTAACATATATAAAATATTAAATATAAATATTTAATCACTTATAATAAAAAAATGAGATTTAAAAAGTATAATGATGAATTTTTTTATTATATCATATATTTATATTTTATATATAGTTTATTTTATAAAATATAACTATATATGTAATATAAATATTTTAAATATAATATTATAGATATATAACCTTGTGGAATATTTTTTAAGTAAAATCTATTAATATTTTTTTTTTCATTTTTAAAAGCTCAAAATATTTTTTTTTCATATTAAGAAAGCCAAATTAGTTAATGGTATTAAGTAAGAGTTAAATATTTGGGGTTTTTTGGTATGAATATTTTTGTTAGATATAAATAGATACAAAAATATTTTGATGGATTTTTTGAATAAAGATTGTTTTTTTTAAAGGGTATGGACAATTATCCCTTTAATGTCCCTTTAATATATATATCAATTAAGCATTAGAAAGTAAATATAAATATCTTACATCAAACGTAGTCATGCATAAATATTAAGTTTTGATATCATATACATACATATTAATTCAAATTAACAAATATAAACATACTAGACCAAATAAAACACGTAAACATACTTGTGAGAACATCTTTTCCTCAAATTAGTTCAAATTACTAAACAATTAAGTCTGTAGTAGTGTTGGTTCACAAAATTTTGAACCCAAATTTTCCTTAAATTAGCATTTTTTGCCATAAATGTTTTTGTCAACATTTCATTTTGAACCAAGTGATCAAAAGCAACACTAAGAGTGATCTCATCAAAGCCTTCAATTTTCATCACTTCTGTATATAGCTCATTAACATCAAGTTGATTTTGCTTAGATGTTGAAATGCAAACACTACATCTCCAATCTTTTTAGGCAACTTTTCAACACTACCATCTTCATGCATACAATGTCTCTTCCTATGTTGTCTCTTTTGTGCATTAGAGGAACATGTCTCCTTTTCTTTTGAAGTTTTTTCATATTCCCTTTCATTTTCAATTGAAATGGATTGCAATTTAGTGTTTTCTTTCAGGTTGATATCAACATGTGATTTGACATAATTTTTGGTTGTCATGTCTTTTCCAACAATAGTTGTCATTGCTCCATATATATTAAGTTTTTTTTGTTAAGATATTTGTCAAGATTAGAATGTGCTTGTTCATAAAGTTTAGAATATAAATTTATTTAGTTCCTTGTATAAAGTTTTGGAAACAAAAGTAAATGTAAAAATTACAAATAGTATACTATTTATCATACCTTTACTTCTTTATCATATACATCTTTCAAAACCGTAATCATCTTCAAACATTCATCTGAATCAAAGCCACTTTTATTTTTAAGTTTGGTTATTATTCCCCATTTTTTATATATAGTTTTGAGATGATTGTCCACATGCTTAGACTTGCATTGCATGTTAAATTTTTGACTAATTTTTGTAGCCACCTTAACAAAAGATTATCTACTTTAAAGGTGGAAGAAAATTTATTTCCTTAAGTGCCTCCTTGGCTAATATCTCAAGTAGCATGTGAGACAGAGGCTTAGAACTTGTGAAGTGCTTACCATTGTGTTGCGATGTCGCGGTCGCACAAAATAATTACCTTAGCTTCAAACACAACACACAAGATAGTATAGAGCAAGCAAGGGGTCGATCCCACGAGGAAGTTCAAGTCAGATTTTTATGCTAGATGATATGCAATTTGGGGGGGTTTGGATGTTATCTAGGCTAAAGCAAAAGAAAACAGAAAACTATCAAATGAAATTTAATAAAATCAGAAAATTATCAAGAGAACAAACCTTGATCACAAGCACACATTCACCTACAGAAATCAGAACTGATCATGGAAACGAAACATCAATTTATATTCTGAATATTTATCTCTTCTTAACATTGGTTAGTTAACGGATTCGCCGTATAACTAACCCTAACCATCAAACAACCACAGTGTCCGCACTAGTAATTTAATTCAGTGGCAGCCTTAAGAACTAGATAAGTTGATTAATCAAGAAAACATAATTGTCCGCAGTCTATGTTTGATTTGATTGCATGTTCTCCCTAAGATTAATAATGATCCGCCACAATTATTAAACTCAGTTGCTTCACAAGTTCATATACCATAACTCCGGTTTTGATATCAAACTTAGCAATAGATTGTCTACAATAATAACTTAGAGTCCGCTCTAGTAATTAAAATAAACAATCATAGGAAAAATAAGCATAGGAGAACAAACATATTCATCATATAAACTGAAAAGAAAAGGTAAAATAAATCTTACAGTTCTTGAAATTCGAAGGTTTCCGTGTCCTTGTAACCAAGAAAAAGTGTTTAGCCTTGCATATTTCTTGAACAACTAATCAACAAAAAAAAGAATGCATAATTTAGGGTTTTTTAGAGGAAGGGAGCGTTTTTCTCTTCTTGGCTGGCTGCCCCCCTTCTCTTCTCTCATTCTTTTTATATCTTAGGAAACCCTAGGTTTCTATTTTACAAAATAATCCTCCATTAAGTAGACTTTTTACCATTAAGTACTTCAATAACTATTTTTCTAAAAAAAGAGAAATAGCCTTGCATGAAACCTTCAAGCTTTGACTTAGGGGAGCTAAATTGCTGAAATAAAAACTTGGATATCGGTTTAGATGCTTCAGAACGTAATTTGGACTCGTTTCTTCACGAAACCTATTTGCTGGCAGAATTCAGATGTCATCTTTGAAAAATCATATCTCCCTCATATGACATCGGTTTTGGCTGAAATTTAGAGCGTTTATAGACCTTTAAGTCATGAATCCAAAAAAATTAATTTTACATCAAGTAGACTTCTGTAGCTCTAGATATTCAAGTTGGAATGGCCGAAGGTCAACATAAAGGTTTAACTTTTTCTTTGACTATAATTCATTTTTCTTTGACTAACTTTTCATAAGTTTATCAGACATAGGAAAGCGAAGAAATAGTTTTCAAGAAAAGTTTCTTGGAAACTAACAAGACCTAAGTAACATTGTTTTTTAGGAGATATTAGGTTACTTTGCAACTTACATTGCAGGTCAAGCCAAAAAAAATTTAAACATAAAAAAGAATAATAAGGTTGTGAAATTTTTTTTAACATTGTTATTAAATTAGATCCAATGGGTTAAACTTAAAAACTTTTGACAAATTAAATCTTATAGGAGTTGACTTAACGTGATTTAATTAACTTGACAGAGTCAAAGGAAAAAACAAATTCAAAGGAGACAAAAACCAAATGATTAAGAAAAAAATAACTCAAGCACAAGAGTTTAAAGACAACTTGCACAACTAGTAAAAATATAATATAATTTTTTTAAAAAAAATTCAAGATGATATTTTTTAAAACATTGAGATAACAATATATTGGATTAACTGTGTTAATCCATCAAACCCATGAGCTGAGTCATGGACTCCATTGGATTCAATAATATTTTTTTTATGTAATTATATAATAAAAAATATAAAGATCAATTAAAAAATAAATGGATAAAATTGAAAAAAAAACAATAAAAAATTTCAATAAAAACCATACATTGAATGATAGAATTGAAAGAAAAAAAATCAAAAGATATAAAAAAACACCAAAGTGTAAAAAAAAAAAAAGTCGGGAGATATAGGCCTGAGTGGCCTATCTCCCTTATGCATTTGAAAAAAATTCTAGGCATGCAAACCTGAACTAGGTCCATGTCTTGTTGCATGTTTTTATTTTTTTTTTCTATTTTAAAGGGGTAGAAAAAATGCTTATTTTTGAAAAACAAAACATTCGACACATCATCTGTCAAAACCTAGGATTCAATCACCATAATAGTGGCTAAAAAATTGAATGTGGGGCTTTTTTTTTTCTTTCTCTCTCCTTATCATTTTCAAGCCACTTTATTTTATGCATAAAAAACAAGAAAATAAATAATGAAGCATATTCAATTCAAATCTCTATTTATGATTTATGTTTTTTTATTAATGTATCTATCTATTTTAAATAAAATTTTAGCAGGACCTCGCCCATACGAGACCTACCTAATTTGTTTTTTAGAAATTCTAAAAACCACATTCTCAAACGAAATCTTCACCCACAAACATCAGTTTCATTATTTCTATAAAACCAACCCACTTCAATTTCATAAATAAAAACATAATGACAACATAAAAACTAGCCTGGTCTAAACCTTATTGTTGGCCTTAATTTCTTTAATTTGATTCTTAATCATGTTATTTCTACACAAAACCATTAAGGATTATTCAAACCAATATTTTTCATATTCAAATTACAAACCCTAACAAACCTAAAAATCAGAAAAGTTTCATTCCCCACCAAAACTTAAATAGAATAATGAAATTAATCGCAAATAAACATAATATAGTACATAAAACATACATTCTAAGTTAAACAAACATGGAAAAACTATTAAATCTAAGCTATCCATATTCAAATTACAAACCCTAACAAACCCAAAATTTAAGGAATTTTATTTTTCCACCAAAACTTAAGTAGAATAATAAAATTAATTGCAAATAAACATGGATATATTTCTTGAAAAAAATGCATTATAAGTTAGACAAATACGGAAAAAAAACCATCAAACCTTAAATGGTGGGGGCGGGGGGAAAGAACTACCACCATTGGAATGGAAAGAGAGGACGTCGCCGCTGTTGGAATAGAGATAGAGAACACCGACCACTAATTCTCTAGAGAGGGGAGGAAATGCAAAAATTAGGGAAGATGGAGGAAAAATTAGGGATTGCCTGATATATCTGGGTTTTTATTCACCGATAAAATCTTTCATTGAGAAATTCATCGATGATTTAAAATGACATCAAATTGTTAATAGACTTACTGATGGAATTTTTTAATTCTATCGGTAAGTCCATCAGTAATTTCAAGAATTTCTAAAACTTTTTGAAAACCCCTTAAAATCACCAATGAACTTTCATCCATTGGTAATTGTGTCGGTCAGTTCTAATTTCATGAATTTCTTCCTTAACTCTTTGTAATTCTATGACCATTTTAATGTCCATCGTTGAGTTCATCGATGATTACCATAATTTTAAATCATTGATGGAATCGCCAATGAATATTTTATAATTTTTAATTATTTTTATATTCCATCAATAATTTCATTTGTGTTTTAAAAATTTTCTTATATGTGTGTGTATATATATATATATATTTGTTATAATCCTCTATCCAATCTAATTATACAACAACAACATCAACAAAAATCATATTCAACAACTTATTAAAACCACAACCATAAAAATACTACATGATAAATGTAAAAAATATAATGCATTATAAAACAAAAACAAATACCTAATTACACAATAATGTTTTACTTCTAAAGTCAATTCAAATCCTTTTTAACTTGAATCCTCTCCATCTTGACTTTTATCATCTTCATGTCCATCATCTTCTTCTTTCTCATTGAATTGAAGGTAGTCGATCTCTTTAGCTTATCAACTTTTGTATGTCTACTAGTACTCAATATATCATTTAACTAGTCGTCATTAACATGAACATAAATATTCTTAGTGACATGAAAATTTAAATTTCTTCTGACTTGAAAGATAAAGCTACTTGATATGAATCAACAAACTAATCAATTCAAAATACATCTTCTCCTCTAGTTACTTTATCGCTACAAACTTTAACAACTTGGACATGACTCTTATGTAATTCAGTGTGAAAGACATTCATTGATGAAATACCCGTTATAAACTGGACATTTCTCTTAAAACCCATAGATAGTAATTTCAAACTATCATCATTGCCTCTCATGTTATGCACTTAGTTAAAGATAACAATCATTGATTATCCATGAACAAAGCTAAGTAAATGTATTCTTAATAGATTTATAAATTATTACATACTTGTGTTTTAAATCACGTGGCAAATTGTTCATCTTGTAATTCGAAAATTTATGCTTTAATAAGATATGGATTTTGGGATAACAAAATTTGACGATGTTGCCTATAAAAAAGTTACTGAAAATTTAGACTATATGAGAATACAAGATAAAACGATTTAAGACTATAAAATTGTAAAATACATTTACTAAACAAAAAGTCTCAATTCATATCAATTAAATAACATATAATTATGTACTTATTCGAATTCAATATCTGTCAAATATCTTCTCAAGATTGTATTCTTCAATAATAGTCATCCAAAATAAGAAAATATTGAAAAATTCCTACTCGAAAGAACTTCACCACCACCATTATGTTTTAGAACACATTTGGTTGATTATTGTTCTCATGTGAGACTCAAAATAATACTAGATAAATGTTGAAATCTCTTCAACAACATAAACTTAGCATATTGAAGCCTTAACATAAGCCTTGTTTTAAAGCTTTTTCTTAAGGTTAAATAAGTACCTGCATGAAAGTAAAGAGATTTAATGATTAAATGTTTTAAAAAGCACAAAAGACACTTAGGATGCATGTAATCCATAACCTCTTGAATTCATACATCCATTTGTATTGCACAATACCTTCAACTTTTGTCTTATATGTTAAATGTATGGGTAAATGCTCTATTGAGTCGAAGAAAAATTGAGAAAAAATCATCTCAAGTTCGCAAATTATTTCGATGATGTTCATTTCAAGTTTCTCCATGTGTTAGGAACACAACTTGTTCGAGCAAAGATCTCTAAAAAGTGACTAATCTTCATAAGTGCATCCTATATCCATTTGGTAATAAATCCCTATAAGAAATTAGAATGGATGTGTGCATAAACACATTACAGTCATAACTCTTCATTTCATACAATTTGTATTCTTTTAAATTCACCAATATAGCTATGTTTGAAGCATATCCATAAGAAATCGCAAACTCTTTAGCCATTTGTAAACAATAAACTGTGTTTTTTTTTTTATCTAAGGTAAAAATAGTTTTGGACTTTGTGACACGTACCCATCATTAAATAACTCAATATTTTGATGGTCATGAAACAAAGTTATATTCATTTTAGCTTTTATATTGTCTTTTGTTTTTCCTTTGATGTCTATAACAGTGTTAAAAATATTTTCAAACACCTTATTCTTTATATGCATGACATTCAAATAATGGTGTATGACATTGATCTTCCAATAAGAAAGCTCCAAGATAATACTACACTGAAACTAGAAAACTTTTGCTTACCAAACTAAAAATTAAATACAATGTTCTCGTACTACAAGACTATATCATATAATTCTTTAGCCAATAATAACAGCGATGCTACATCCTTTTCAACTTTACCTTTCAAGAAGTTATTTCTATTGTTTTTGTATTGATGATGACTGGACAATAACTTCAATGACAAACAAAAAAAAAAGTTTCACCATCATTCGTTAAGGTCTCTGCCTCATTGTTTTCCATACAATATGTACAAAATAATTGTTATATGTTCTAATCCTGAAACCATCCCATATACTGTAAAATCATTTATAGTCCATATTAAATTTGTCTTCATATGAAAATTTTATTTATTTGAGACATCATACGTCAAATCCTGAATAACCATAATTGATTCAACTTATAAATTAATAGTTGAGATAGTCATCTATATTCCTACCTAGACTATAAGGATTGGATATGAATATAGATAAGAACATGAATTCTGGCCATATATACATCCCCAAGGGCAAGTTGTAAATTTCTTAGTGTGACTAGCCAACAAAAATAAGGTACAACAAAGGACCTAAGTAGATTAAACCTACTTTTACATAAACCAAGATGTACATTGTATGGTTCTATTAAAAACTAAGGAAATACCATATTAAACTGCTTCCAAGCTTTTATCATTGGAAGGGTGCACATGACACCATCCACCGCATCATATAAATGATGTTATGTCATGTGTTTGAGAGTTTTTGAAGACATAAATAACATTTGAAGCCTATGACTGATTGACAAGTATCAAAGTTTTTTATATACAACAATTGTCTTTTCTCTAGCAATATTAAGTTTATAATAAGCATGCCCATATGTTTTGCACTCGAGAAAATTTGCATCTTTATCATATGATGTAACCATATTATTCAATAGTTTCACCCATATTTAACTAGTGTTTTGCCTATGTTTTATATATAAAATGCCTTGATATTCTTTGTTTTATGTTTTGAAGGCACTTTTGGATGAAAGATGCAAAAAGGAG
>Ga0325414_1002222_pt1 | contig 19482 bp, 10 predicted proteins | sample PopdelMetagenome_8_FD_206183 | JGI IMG/M metagenome (GOLD analysis project Ga0325414, IMG submission 206183) | Populus deltoides microbial communities from Bellville, Georgia, United States - Leaf-PdKOR-R3 | ecosystem: Host-associated > Plants > Phyllosphere > Phylloplane/Leaf | place: USA... | reverse complement strand
AAAAACAATAATAATCACGATATGGGTTGGAAGCCTCGACGAATTGAATACGAGTATATAACAAGCAAACAAGGAATTGAGTGCGTGCCAGTTTATGTAGCTTGCCTGTATCCTGTGGGGCTAGGTGTTCTCGGTAGTGTTCGTCATTGGATTAGTTATTATTTTTTTAAATATTTTTTATTAAAATATATTATAGTGAAGCTTGCTCTAAATTCAGTATGCAGGAATTATAGTGAGGATAAGGACAGCAGAAATCAGCCACACCCAACATCTAAACAATTGGCGAGACTGCCATTTATAGAAGAAATCACAACACGCCATAAATGCTAATCACAAGAGTAATTTCCTGAGCTATTGGCTGGACCAGACGTTTTGTACACCAAGTGTTCAATCACATTACACACATAAGTGGCAGTTTTCTTGAGGCATCAGGCATTTTCGCCCCACTGTATCACAAGACAACATATCATTTTTAAGAGATTTCAATGTGATAGTAACACTCTTTCTGGTGCTAAAAAAGAACGGCAATCTACGAGACATTAAAACAATAATCTTGTTTGTTAATGAGCTGCGAGCTCGGTGCTCTTGCAAAAAGAAGGAAAAGGAGATGTGGACAAGCAGCATGAATTAGCTTTGTACCTGAGGAGCTGGTTAGGTGCGCACAGCACACTGCACACCATCAATCTTTTGCTGTGAACGTATGTGTCATGGACATGTAAGATTCTACAAAATCAACGTGGAAGTATACAAAAAAGGAGCTCCAAATCACACAAGTCACGGTAAGAAAAACTGGAATCTATTGATTTCATGACAAGAAGACAATTCACTTGGTTGTAACGACAAGCCATCGACTGACTAGGTCAAAGAATTACTGTAGCAACTACTGTTCTATTTGAGATCGGAACTCCACCAATATCCATGAAACTAAATGGAGAATTTGCACCATCCAAGTCAAATAAGTATTTGTAAGAATCAAGAAGCCATTGAACAACACAATCATCTTTCACGTTTCCATATCATCAAAGACCTTTCTTTTCCAACGCAAGATGCCAATAAATTGGTTATCTTTTATTCCAACGATCAACAATAGTACTCTTATGACAAAATGTTGAGAAAAACAAGACTACCTACCTCTTCGAGGTGTGAGCAAATGGATCAGCACAACAGAAGATATTGCCAGATAGAAGCATACTTTCCCCTCAGCTATAGCATCGCAATTTTGAGTACGAGGATCGAAATTCTGAAATGAATGAATTTTCCATTGAAAATAGAAGCTCGAAAAAGAATCGGGAATACATTTAAAGTATGGTGAAAATTCAGCTCCTCTTCAGAGCATTTCCTAAAAAATCAATGCTCATTTAGACGCTGTGCATGCTGATTAAGAATTTGCCAGCTTTCTCCACTCTACAGCTTACATCCTGTCAATAATACGAGTTTCTCTGTTCATTTGTTAGACTTCCCAAGTCAGTGCTGCACATTCCACCTCTCGAGTTGTCTCCAATGCATCCCCACCCATTCCTACTCCGAACCCATGGAGGAAGCATTTTAGTCCACTTCTGTTGCCTAAAGTATCTCCTACCCAAATCATAAGACCCCCTTGCACGTTTAAATGTTTGATGGTCTTTCGGACCTGGACTGTTCAGGTCTGGTTGGTTAGCACCAGTTGTGCTTGGACTATTTTCATCCAGACAAGTGGTGCGATCATAGCAGTCCTGTTTCCCTTGATCTGCAGTGTCATCAATCTCCATAGAGTTCATAGCAGATGGCAGAGTCCCTTTCTTACAGGAGGGAAGTGGTGGTAATGGCGGAAAAGGATGGAAAGGCATGCCAGGAGCAACAATCCAACCCCCTACAGTTTCAGCCAGAGGTGACCCTAATTGCTGCACAACAGGCAACGGAATTCCATACGAGACAGGAAAGCGGGAATTGAATTTCCTCTGTGGAAGGCCAACAACCACACCAACAGGAAACTTCAAATGGAAAACATTTTGGTGTGGGAGTTCATCAACAGTAGAAGAAGCATTGGACACAAGAGCGGGGTCCATAGGAGATGAGAATCCTGGTGGAACATCCTCATGAATATTCTGCCTTCCATTATCGGCACCACTAGCTTCATCTTGCCAACAATAACTGTGAACACAATGAGGGCAATAACTGTACTCTCCACCTGCCTTGTCTACATGATCTGGCACTTCTTTACTTAACTCAGGTAATGAGTTGGATTCAGATTGTTGTAATAACCCAGACTCGTTCTGTTCAACATGCTGAAGAGATCTGGAAGCTATGTTTTCCTCAGCTGGTTGATCCCAACGGCTTTTACGCTTCCGAGTTCTTGTACCACTACCTACACGGTTCGCAGAGCTGTCCTCGTGGACAGCAGTGCCCACTGAGGTTGTTGCTAGGTTTGATTCCACCGTACCATTCAGTGCTTCCAAGTGTCTTACACCCTGATCATGCCAATGACTATGAGAAGCTAAAACCTTGTTGCAGTTTGAACCTCTCTGAATCTCCATCCTACCACCATCCCTATCCATATAGCCAAGTTTTCTGACATGTCTAGGGATCCATCTATCTCGAAAACTTCGTGCAATTTGATGAACCTATGTACACACGTATTAATTCATTAAAGATCAAATTTCAAACCCAAGGACACATTAATTTATTACTCATTGCTTTATCTCTAACAATTCAGAATCACAATGAAAACTGCAAGAAGTGATCCTATAAATTTAAAAGCAACATTCCAAATAAAAAATAGCACTGTCCAAAGAAATCCAACAATACTTGTCCACTGTAAAAATTTAATGCCCACAACACTGTTTTTATTATCAAGCCTTTCCAGGGTCAGAAATTCTTTAATCACATTTTAATATATAAGGTCAAAATTGGCATTTTCAGTACTTTTAAATGAAACCACAGCTCAATTATTATTGAGTTGAAGAAAGGTGTCACGAGAGAGTTCAGAATCAGTCCTATCCTTCAGCATTTTGCTTAAATGGTTGCTCTCAAAGTTTAAACATGTACCCTTGTGTGGTTGCAAGCCAAAGGCTTATTATCACTGAACTAAGAAATCACCCAAGATCTGGTGTAAATTTTTTCACTTAATTTATATTGTCAAACAAGACTCAGATTTTGGTACAGAGGAGGGATCAACCTCAGGATGGAGTGCATTTGTTAGGGGGTGTCCTGGAAAAGTAAAAAGCAACCAGTCTAGGATGTGAGAGTCTAAGACAATACCTGTTTGTCATTGTGCTCTGTCAGGGACAGCATGGACTCTCTAAAGCTGCATAAATAACACTCATCAGGGAACACATGCCAATAAAATTAATATGATGAGCAAAAGCATCATTTTTTAAATGCATGGCAAGAAATCATTAGCTGCAAGAATTTGGCTGTCTTGAGAGATAAAACAGGAACCAGAAAGCTAAGTGTAGCAATGGTGAAGTTCCTTTAGGCTATGTCTGGAAGAAAAACGAGGAAGGAAGAAAATGAAAATAGAAGAAAAGAAAATAATCAGAAAAAAAATTATTTTCTACCTCTTACTTGAAAGGAGAAAAAATGAAACGAAAGAAACTAGAAGACATAGAGTTTTCCTCTGTTTGGTACAAAAAGAAATAGAATGGAAAACATTATTTGTGTTGCAATTACCATTATGCCCTTCACCTTAAATACTACAACAATTCTTAGTTAAGGGTAAATGAAGAGCATAAATCTATTTTGTGGCTCCATGAACATTTTTCATCCAAATAATCTCTCCCTATTCTCCATTCCTCTCACAAACAAGTTAAAACACCTTTCCACCCATCTTCAACCCTCCCAAACATAGCCTTAAAAAGCATGGCCTGTGGAATTAACCACTCAAATCAAATTCAACAATCAACCCTTATGATCAGATGACGATTATAGATATAATGAATGAAAGAGGTTTGCAGTCCTTGGATAGAACTTCCAGTACTTTGTCCAAGGTAGTCATCAACTTACCTATCTTTTTTAACCAGTGGTAAATTCCCTATTCCTATAAGGGTTAGTAAACAAAAAAATAAAAAATGCAGGCTCCTCACAGAATTTCAATTCAATTCTTTGCTTATTTATCCCATAATGAGTTTATGTAGCTTCAATTGTATACTTGGCATATTTCCTCAGTAACGTAAACTTCAGGTGTCCAAGAGTTGCTTCCCTTTTGTCGTCCTTTTATATAGACTTGATGGGGAAAAGAACCACAAGATAAGCTTCTCTTCGTAACTTTTCATTGCTTCCAGATGAAGGTCAGTCACTTCGGAATCTGCTCCTTGTTACTTCTACACCAGATAACATACTGCCTCCTCTGTTCAATTCATTTCACAAATCTAATGTAGCTTCACTTGTATACTTCACATTTTTGCTCAGTAATGAGTGCTGCAGGAGCCCAGGGTTCGATCCCTTTTTCAATCTTATAAAGATTTACTTGTTTGGGGAAGAACCACTAAGTCAACTTATCTGACTTTTTATTTGCTTCTAGATGAAGGTCAATTCCCTTGACGAATAACATCTACATCAATCAACACCACTCCTCTGTTCATTTTCATTTCACAAAACCAACATCCCAGCCTAAGAGAACCCTACCATCCATTTTACTACCATATATAATAAGTTCCAGACCACCAAAATTGAATCAGCATCCCCTCATGATGATTTCCTCCAACTAAGATATACTAGAGAAGAAACAAGATCACCACTACCACACAAATGATCCCAGGCAAACTAAATATTTACTATTTAAAAACCAGATGAATAATCTAACCTTTCCATTCCAGGACAAGGAGGACCTCCGTTTATATGTTCCAATGTAAGTATCTCCCTAACGGCCAAATACTCTAAAACCTGCAAAGAAGTCAGTTAAGAACATGCTTTTGAAATTCTAGAAAGTTTTTCTTATCATGTTCTACACGACAGTTTCCTTGAAATAATTCAAGTTGCAAGCATGTTTCTGAAGATGAACAGATGTGCCATCATGGAAAGAGTCTCAGGGTTAAAAAAAGATTTTATACACAAAACTGAAAAGGAATACCATTATCTTGTAACATTAATAGTTTCTCATTTGATAGCGACCGCAGCCAATAAATCATCTATTTTAACAGTTTTGCAATGTTGAACCATGAAGGGTTAGCATTATCTATCTGGAAAAAAAAAAGTATACCATAAAACTTTTTTGGCATGCAATATTTGCACTTAAATGACAGCTATAATATAAATGTGAGTGTTTCTGTAGGTAAATCAACTTTGAATACCAGGATGTGCATTTGACACATGTTTGGGCGCACAATAAAGGTGCTGGGTATGGTATATCTATAACGAAGCAGCCAAGGTGTGTACCTTTAGAAGCTTTCGAAGAATCGGAATCTTTTTAAAATCCCTTCTGTACTGCTTCATTATGTTGTGAAGCATCCGTAAACCTGAAAGAAAGCAAATGTGGTTATTCTTTAAGCAACTAAAGGTGCAACAGAACGAATTCCTCAGTGAAGATTGGTTTGTATGCTATGCAAAAGGAGGAAACTCTTACCATTTTTTTCAATTATATCCATCAGTACCATTCGGGATCTAGTTTTCAAGAGTGCATCAAGTATCATTGAAAGCTCTCGATTACTGCAAAACAAAAAAAGCTAAGCAATTAAATCAAGACATCATACAATCATCCAGCATGAGTCCTTTTCAAGGTTCACCTCATATGAAAAGGAATTATTATATTCCAAAAGCCATGATCTTGATGTATGGTAGAAATAAGAAATAAGAAGGCAAGAAAATTGTATATTACCTCTGAATTGCTTCACCATTTCTAATAGCACCAGAAGCTGCAGTGAGGAGGAGAAGTTTCAGGTAGCCTTTGGGGGCATCCTGTCAGAAAATGAAATAAAAATAACATGGACAGTCAGCAGAAATGCATAAAACAAGTAAATTTTTCAATAATTTTAGAAACAACTCAACACATCATTGCAAATAATTTTAGTCAATAAAAATGAAAAATCTGAATACTGGAGAAGCGTTATTAAAACAAATCAGATGTGAACATTTTTCTTGTGGAAAAAGAGCATGGCTTCATCACACAATGGAAATGCACAGACACACATAAGTATGGCAAATGTACAAACTAACAGTTAAAAATCTAAAAAGAATAAAAAAGGAAAGAATTAGAGAGAGAGAGATGTTAAAGCCCACAAGTGAGCATCAGCTACATCCAAAGGCTCTATTACGCTTTAGGCTATTAACTAGCATTAAGAAACAGCCAAAAGCTTGAGAAAAACTATTCAATAAGTTACTTACTTTCCGCTTGCTTATGCCACCCTCAGAATCCAACAACTCGTTAAGTTTCTCCTGAACTGAAAATATTCCAAGGCATTAATCATTAAAGTATTGCACATAATACCATCTTGACAAAAAATATAAGAATGAGGAGGATCCCAACCTGCTTCAAAATGGCCATCTGAGGTACTTTCCGATAATTTTTTGGGTTTGATAGGCGGCATATGAGGTTTGTTGGTTATTGTCTGAACCTTATTTATGTTGATAAAATTGCTGGCGGACTTTCCTTTCTTAATTAAACCAGATTGGGGTGGAGTTTTAATAATAAAACGAGATTTAACAAAAACCCGCTTGTTTTCAGCTGTGGCAGATTTAGACTTCCTGTTAATCATAATGTCATCAGGCAATGGTTTGGTGAGCACTGAGGTCAGAGAAGTCTTCAACTTTTGACTGGAATACAAGGATTTATCTATCTCTTCCATGGAAATCTCCTGCTGAACAGCAGGTGTGGGTTGGGTTGTCATGTCTTCAGTCTGTGGGGAGATTTCTACTCGTTTACTTGAGGAAGAAAAATCTCCAGGTAAGCCATTCATTTCTGATTCACTGGGTGATTGAGAAATGGCAGGAGTTGATTGGTTCATTGAATCCTTAATTTCAGTGGCAACCTCCAAGTTCCCAACTGCTGTTTTGGATTCCATTTCCCTACCTTTTGATAAACTGAAGAAACTGGTTTTGGATATTTTATTTTTTAAGCCATCTCCAAATTCCCCATCTTCAAGCATTACAGGTTCAGGAAATTCTTCATCCGAATCAACTTGATCAGTTACTTCAGAGCTAGTTGGATCACCACCAATATAGCCTTGACATTGAGGTGAACCACAATAGCATCTTTTGGCAGCAGCCCCAACCACTCTTACATAGTTGTAGTCAAATGTCACCTCTTCACCCTGCAAAAAAGTAAATAAATAAAACCATGCTTGTGAAAAATATTAAGCATGCATGTGAAAATGAAAGGGCAGATGTAAGTGGCCGTGACAAAAGGTGCTTTTTATGGTAGGCGTGCAGTGAGGCATTGCAAAGTCTAATGCTTTCTGCAGAAACATTGAGGCTCTTTGTAAACCAGTACACCTTTCTCTGAAAGACATGCATCTCCAAAGTTTTTTCATCTGAATTTTAACTAAAACCTTAAAATTGTTATTGAGCTAAACTATTGGATGGTTGAAGGTTTGTTGTGCTCAGCAATCTTCAATCAATTGATTTAGCAGAAATAAATTAGACAAGTCATTTAACTTTCGGAAGGAGACATAGAAGAAATGGCAGCAATTAACTACACAAAGTCCACCCCTTAAGGAATAATTTTATTTTAAAATGATTAAAGAAGCCAATATAACATCTTTTTATTGGCCAAACACAAAGGCAACAACACGATCAATCAACTTGGTAATGCCTTTTGAAGGACCTCAACCTCAAGTTACAAAATCCACCACAATTTATGAACTCCCCACAAACCAACAGTGGAAATGAACATGCGTATTCCACACAATAACCAATCAATTTCTTTTACAGACCAAATATCATGTAACAGTCACGCCAATCATAGAATATGATATTCATAAAACTATTCACCCAATCATTTCCAGCCCTTTAAACATTTAGCAGAGATGAGGACGTGGTTGTCAACTAAATTAAACTTAAAAATAATTTTAAAAAAACAAAAACAGAGGTAAAGTGAAAATACAGGCTTCAAACTTTCAATTTACAGATTATCCCCTTGAAGAAGAGATGCATTCTATGACTCCATGTGCTTCTATAGCAAGAAGAAAGTAACCGAAAAGTGAAGAAAGAAAAACTATGCCAACTATGGCTCAGATGGAAAAGCACAAGATATAATTAACATAAGGTGTGAGCATACCTTCTTGATATCCCTTAATGCAAACAATCCAATACAGATTTCTCCATTGACCACCCACTATAAGCAAAAATTAAAAAGTTAAACAACTAATTAATTAAGAAATGGGAAAGGGGAACTGAAAGTTCAGAATTTAAAAGTCACACTCTTGGCACCATACATTATAACTTTAAGAGGATGCTCACGTGCAAAAATAGAAGGTTGTTAAGTCAAAACACTACTTCATAAATGATAAATGGAGATCAAACAAGAACATTTAGCTGTCACTCCAAAATGCGGCGAGTATTTGAAAGAAATTAGTACATGAGGTAATACAAAGTTATAAGCCCACTGTGTGACTATATACACAGATGAACCCAAACAGAAGCAGGACAAACTTAAAACAAAAGGGATCAAAACCTCTGGGATCCAAACAAACAGAGCATGTTCTACAAAGAATTATAAATAGTTCTGCTCAAGACTTCTAAATGCTATAATCTCTTCAATTTAAAAATAACTAGATAATACTTTAGTCCCCTGTCCCCAAAAAATAGACCCATCGGTTAAACAAAGCCTCATCGTTGGAGAACATTCCAATAAATGAATTTGCTTGAATTAATTTTTGTTTAAACTTTCCAACTTGCTCCTCAATCGCAATTGACATTTAAAGTAAATTCTCTCTTTCTTTGTTCTTTTGAGTGGAAAACATGTTATGTTTAATGTAACCATCAGGAAAAAGAATTGATTGGAGAAAGGAGCAAAATTCACCTTAATATTTCTATTTTAATTATATATATTGTGGGATATCCCAAAATGCAAATGGACAGTATAAAGCGACAGTGGTCTACAAAAGCTTCATTGGATAAAGCCCAAGCCTCATAACCGTCTCAGTGGTTTGCTGACAGCCTTCCTAAATAAAATAAACTATACCGCTAATTGGATAACTTGCAAAAAGTAGGGACTGAGGTTTCTATGAATAGATGCCAATTCAACACTCATTATAATTAGGGAGTGGCTAGTTAAGTAGTCCGGGATATAAAGATCAAAACATCTTCTTGTGTCGAATGTGAGACATTGCATGAAACATATATATTAGTCACACAGATCAAATTGAAGGCAATGGCTATTCCAATTGGTAAGTTGTAATTGCCTCACAAAGTATGGCTCTGTAAGATGGTGCCCTGCATCCTGAATATGGGAAATTGCATTACCTTACACTAGATATAGTTTGACATTTATTCAACACTGATATAATTATATCCTGTTTTGCATTTTTGTAAGTGCGTCTTAAGAAGTGGCTTTGTGAGATGCTGGAATGCATCTCTGTGATTAAAGTCAACTCATTAATTCAAATGCTAAGAAATAGTTAAGCTCTTTATTGTTTTGGAAGCTCAATGCATCCCTGTTATTAAAATCAACTCATTAATAATTTTTTAATTCAAATACTAAGAAATAGTTAAGCTCTTTATTATTTTGGCTCATATGCTTCTGGATCAACATCAATGGGGATTCTTGGCCTGTTGGCATCCCAGCTACAAGGAAAAAGATGAAAAGACCCAAAGAGAGAAGTGAAATGAAGAGAAAAGTGAAAAAAAAAAATCAACTTAAGCGGCAGACTCAACAATCCAGTCATGATGAAATAGTGCATAAGAAATTGAAGAAATGAAAGGCTTCATCTTAGCTCAACAACGCATATTGAAAGTACATCAAGTAAACCATAACAAGTGCAACCAAGTATAAAATATGAATCTCATTAAATCAAAAAACAAAAATGATGTGAGGCATGTATCGAAATGAATCACCTTTTCGGTACGACAATTAGGATCACAACTATGATTAATGAAACGCCCCAAATTTCCCTTCACACATGCATCAATTACCTGAAAAGATTGAAAATGTGGATTACAAACAGCACAAAACAATAATGGCGAGACAATTAAATCCAGAAAAACAGCAGAAATCAGACGAAAGCATGCACTCACTCAACATAGAGAAATAAGAGAGAAAAGTGATGAGTCATTGCACGAAAATTAGACAGTACAATTGGTTAAAGGTGCTTCCACCTACATGAAGCGGTTAGAAGTTAATGATTCATGTCATTAAATGATTGCTGTAATAGTGAACTTTCAATCTATGATGTGACCAATCAACAGATACCTAACACATTTACAGCTAATCTCCATGAAACCAAGAATTCAAGGCCTCAGGTGATTTTAGCAATTTTAACCGAACATATAAACTGAAAAGTTAAAAAAGCAGCAGAAGTTCATTCTAGTGACAAGTTAGATTTAACATCCAGAGGCCTAGAAACTACCACCAATACTTTCATCAAAGCATTTACAAGCTGCATCACATTAGAGCTGTTCAAAGCAAATTAATCAATTAAAAAAAAATAATATTAAAGAAGAAGAGCTTCAGCAAACCTCACTGCCATCCAATGTCATGAAGTAGAAATGTTTGTGACCCTTGGAAGCATACTCTTTTTGCCTTGCCTCATAAGCATGCACATCAAGCACCTAATTGAACCCATATATTAGAAATTTGGAGGTAAAAGATTGTAAGAAATTTGCATGCACATTTTGAACTAAAACCTTCTTTTGGTGGAAGAGTCATCTGTATGTGTGAAACGAGGGGGGGGGGTCAAACTATTACAAAAAGCATATTGACTTTAATTATTGAGCATAATTTGGTGTGTTTGGTATTGTGATGCAGAGTGCATTTCAAAAGTATTTTTCATATGAAAATACATTAAAATAATTATTTTTTCTTTTGTTTTTCATTTTTGACATCAACATATCAAAACTATCGAAAAACATTATAATAAGCATCAATTTAATGTTTTTTTCTAGTGAAACGCACTCAAAAGCAGAAACTACCGCACTCCCAAACACTCACTAAGCAACTCCAAATGTGAATTGAGTTAAGCTGGTATCAGAGTTGGCCATGCAAAATATATGTCCATAGAAAGTTTTGAAGTGGTCTAATTCTATTTACCTAAAATGATCCTGCATAAAACATATCATGTGCAAGTAAACTAGCATCAGAGGAAGCCTAGCACACCAACAAAAACTAGAATCAGAGGAAACCCAGTACACCAATGACTCCCAACATTGGCTCACAACGCAGCTCATAACAAAGTTCAAAGCTAACCAGCAGCGTACATAAAATTAAAAGTTACCTCTCCAACATATTCAATAAGGAATTGCCCTCTGGATATATCCTCTTCCAACCGCAGCCCAAAACCTTTCTTCCCACAGCGGTCCCATGTCATTTTGGCATAATTGTGCTTTTGGAACTGCAAAATGACAAAATAGACTAAAATCAAACAAAAAAAGACTATAATTAGAAGTGAAATTATTATCTGCAGAAGGTAAGCTGTGGAACCTGTTGATTTGAACAAAGGTCCCCACATGGACAGGTGCCTTGAACACACTCAATATTGAGCATTCGATTCAAGCATTCATCTCCACAACCACCTAACCTGCCGCCCACGGGTGCTTTGCAGTAGCAAACCATTATCTATTTAAAATTTATGGAAATGTTTGTCAAAACATAAATTTAGAAAGGCCAGCACAACACCTAAACAAATTTAGAAAGTTGAACCTCATTTTACTGTCGTAAAAATGAAATATCTCAATTTACGCACTGGATTTTTAACAATCAGAAAAGGTAGATGAGGATAGAAAGAGCAGTAGAAATGAGATGCAGCCTATTCAAACAAAATTTAAAAAAATAATCAACAATTTGAGCATAACACATGTCAAAGATTACTTTTAAAAGAATTCTGCACTCACTAGGAATATTAGAATGTGAGAGTCAAGGAATGGTGCCTAGTACCTGCCAGTGTCCAAGCTACTATATATGGGAGGTCTAGTAATAAATAAACTCTTTTAAGGAATTTTGGCAAAAAAGAAGAAGCAGGAGGCCTTAAGTCTGCCGTGGAGTGACACTAATCCTAAAACCAGTGATATCATTAGCTCTTGAGGGAGATTATGAGAAGGTGCATGGATGCAGACAGTACAACACAATCACACCAGCTAAACCAAGAGATGAAAAAACACCAGGAAGAGCAGAAGCACTAGCAAAGTTGGCATGTTGTGAACATAACAACATCCATCAAAGGGAGAAACCAAAGGCACACTGATGTAAAAAAAAAAAATTCAGTGACGGAAGATTATTTCTTATAGCATTAGATAAATAACATAAGCTTCTACAAGAAAAAGATAATACAATCATCATGTTAGTGATTTTGGATAGCCTAAGCCATGATTACGATTGATCGTTTTCAATAACAATCTTCCTCAAAGGGTTATTTTTTTACATGGGATAGCCACACTGCATGTGTGAACGCATGTTCTGATCAAATATGTTTTGAGAAAGATTGTGACCTGAAACGATCAATCGTAATCACGGCTTAGGCTATGGGTTTTTTTGATCAAATATGTTGCAAAGCAGAAATACATTTACACATTTTTTTTATTCAGATTGCAACAGCAAATTATCTCCCTCTCATACTAGCAATTTTCTGAATATTTTTGAATTCCAAACATATTCCCAGAGTAACATGATTCCAGAGATATTCACTAATCTAGATCTATACGAGGACCAAAGCTACCAAGTCTGCAAACATATTTTGATGTTAATTTTCCCACTTTCCATGTTACAGTACTAAACTAGCCAGGTCTCAATGTGGTACGCTATGTATGACAGCCATCAAGACATCCAAGAAACCAACCCCGTAGTCATCTGAGATAGAGTTCGACTTGCCATAACTCAACATTAGGGCCACACATGCTGCTTAAGTTAAAGCACATGTCCTTCCTGCCTACTACCGTTTAACAAAAAGATTCAATTCTCAATACAAAGAAGCATGATTATTGCACTGTTGATATGCACAAAATAATGAGTCAAGTTCAGACCTCATCAATAGTTTGAGTTTTACGGGTGCGGTGCAGAAACTGATTGGTAGTAATGCGCGTAAATTCATACTCCTTGGAAACTATACAAGAAATAAAATACAAAGTTAAGTTTCAGGATAAGGTGAAACCCTCAAGAACCAAAGCCAGGTCCTTCTTCAAGCTTGTGTTCAATCTTTTGCTTTTCTACAGCTACCGTTGCATACCTGATGTCGGTCCACATTCTAATTCCATATAATTTGAAGGAGCATCGCAAACATCCTCATCAGCATCTGATATGCCCAACTCCGCATTAATTTCTGCATCTGACTTCTCTTGGGGGAAGGAGCAATCAGCAAAGGCTTTATCCATGTTGTCCTCGCAGATCCTTAGAAATCAAAAGAAAAAATAATAACAGCTGACAACTAGAGAAGGGAACAGGAAACAATGAGAGAGGGGGGGACAAGAGGGGGGAAAGACGGGGTTGGAGGAAATGTCTGTAATGCTGGAAGACAGCTCCTCTTAAACCCATACCAAAAAAAAAAGATGAATTGAACATTCACATTGAGATCATAAGATTAACATATAATTAATTTTTGGCAGCTCAGTAAGTTCCAAAGTCAAATGAAATGTGGAAGCCAGTCATCCTGGAGAAGCAACACTCAAATCTTAATTTCATTGAAACCAGAGCTGAGAAAACAAACTTTGGATCACTCAAAGATTCCTAGTCAAGCAAGATTATAGAAGGTCCATGGGATTATTGGATAGTTGATCCATGCCCAAAAAGGAGTTGTAAATTAATGGACAGGGTGGCCATCTTTCCCCTTAACTAAAGCAAGCTTAATCAAGCAGGTAAGAAGTGTACGGTTGAGACTCCAGCCAGGATATTTGATATTTGTATATCCCTAGAAATTTCACAAGCAAGTCATCTTACCTGCACAACTGGCCTTTCTCATTTTCCTATTGTAAACTATATTTGGGAGGCTTAGGTGCCCGTAAGGTCAAGGATTTTTTTTGTTTGTTGTCCTTCAGAAGATACATGTAGCTACTAGCTAGCACAAAAGCTGATAAAAGTTGCATCTGAATGTCTGTGTCATGTGTCTTAGTGGTGGCAAAACACCGGTTCACTTTTTTTTTTGGCAGTGCTTTGTCACAAGGAGTTTGTGGAATAGGACCTTGCTATCTTTGGTGATCAGTGGTTGATGTGCATGTCCAAAAAACAGAAGAATTTTGTTACATGTGTTTTCTAGGTTAGAGGAGAGAAAGCAAGATGGCATGACTCTTTGAGCTTGTACAGTGTTTGTAGTGAATTGTCTGCTCAAATGGAGAGAATGCTAGAAAACAATCAGCAAGAGTCAACAAGAGAATTTTTCAAAACCATTATTTATTCAACTGATTACCTTTGGGATAGACTAGTAATTATGCACTCTTTAAAGTGTTCTGCTCTGGAACTTTTAGATACCATCAGCTCATTTTCAGAGTGATTAAAGAGCTCTTTTGGATTAACATTCTCGCACTAATTTGGAACAGCCCTTGACCTCTTATTGTACTTAATCTCATGCTAATAAAGTCTTTTTATTTTTCTTAAAAAATAAAAGGAGTGAATGTGTAAAGGGGTGCAGACACAGCACACAAAGATACAAAACCTGCAAAATTAATAGAATGAATTGAAGGGGCACAAGATAGAGTACCATTGGCGATGTGTTTGACTGATAGATTCTACAAGTCTAACTGGAATACGCCGCCATTTAAGACAATCATCACAGCGAACCCAAGCATTATCTGGGAATAAATTTTGCTCCATCACCCCACTTGACGGCATGTCCAGATTAGTTACCTCTTCTGCAGTAGTATCATTGCCAGTATCAGTTTTTCCATTGTCATCTACAGTATGATTACAACAACAATTCATGTCAGAGCAGAATGCTTCTTGACCTTTGGTATAACAAAAGGATATATCAAGTTCCATGAGAACATGACTGCCTAAGCATTAAAAAATCAGATCATGCAACATAAACAATTCAGAACCTATTTCAGGATGTTCTTCACCTTTGTAAACAACATGATCACAAACACTCTTCTCCTCAGCTTTGTTCTTTTTAACTGACTTCCTATCATTTCCTCTCTCCTTGCAACCATTTGCCCTCCTGCTTTTTGCAGAGTCAGAGACTTTGGACCTTCTCTTGTTTACTCCATCAGATTTCCTTGGAAGTCGGCGTCCCCTGGATTTAGTTGAAGGAAGAGGATTCTTTGAAATCTGTGATTCTGACGACCTAAGGTCAGCATCCAGTTCACCACATACTTTAGTTTCCATAATGATTTCTCCTCTCAAAGCCCCTTCAGGGTCTCCAAGTTCAGTCTTTCCTGATGAAAGTACCAGTTCTGCCGAATATTCTTTAGTGCTTGTTGTGTTGACAGAACCATTAGCACTGGTGCATGATGTAAGAATCTCACTAGAGGAAAGACTATCACCCTTTCTCTGCCTGCCCCCTCGTTTCTTTGCCAATTTAACTTTCTTTAAGCTTGCCACAGCAGGTGAACAGTTTCCTGCTTGAGGGAGGCTTTCTTTCTTTTTTCCCCTCTTTCCACCAGTACCCTCTTCATCTGCAGCAAAAGCCTTAGAAGGAGACAGAACAGCATCAGGATAATCTTCTTCACATCTTGCATCGACTTGAACCTCGGGTACTGAATTTATAACTTCCGAATCTGGTGAAGTTCCAGCATCTGTATACCTCTTCTCAGTTGCAACTCCCAGTGCTTCAACCTCTGTATGGGAAGGAACCCCAAGATAATCTTCCATAATATCTCTAGATGACTTCTCAGAAATTACAGTGCCCTCCATGTCCTTGTTTGCAAGTTTTACATCCATAGCAGAAGCATCACAGTGTGCTTTTGCCTTCCCCAACTTAATGTAAAAAGACTGAAGCTGTTTTTGAGTTCCCTCTTCAACCATGTTATCTCCCACACAATAGGCTAACTTTGAAATTTCAAAACTGGTTTCCTGGCATGACTCAGCCCCATAATCACTAACAAGATCACCAGATGCCTTAGTATTAATTACCTCAGGGATTATCATCTTTGGATTACTTTCAGTTTGACAAGCATCTTTTCCCACTTTAACTTTCAAACGAATGCAATGAGCCGAAGCACGACCTTTCTTGCTGGACCTTCGTGAGGTTCCACCAGCAAGTTTATTCCGCTTTCCACTTCCTTGGTCACCCCTTGCCTTCTGTGATCCAAGATTCTCAATTTCATCAGGTCTGAGACCATTAATCAGCATAAAAGTTTGTGTAATATTCCCCAATAATCCCCAAGCAGAAGAGCGAGCTGGTTTGGAGACGCAGCTCCGCCTCCTTGTCACACTCTTGAAGACGATCTCAATACCTCGATGCAGGTTTGGGACTTTGGTTGTGTTCCTACATTTCCTCGCAGCCCTTTTTGTCTGGGTCTTCTGGCTTGATTTCCGTGTTCCATTGCTCCTTCGTGAAGATGGTGATACAATGACATGACACTTGGTTTCAGAAACACTATCAATGCTGACATTATTCTTTGCTTCATAGTCTGTCTCTCCAGAACAGTCAACTGCACTGCTAGAATCAATAGTGCCATGTGCTGATGCCTGGGAACAAATGCCAGCTTGTGTCCTAGCCAAGGCATTGCTTTCCTGTTCTGGAACCCACTCTATAGCTAGACCATTGACAGCCTTGGAATCCAGTTTACATGGTATCAACTTCTGCTCATCATGATGAACATTTTCTTCTGGCAAACCAGTCATGGGCATTAATTTCAAGTTCTCCTGTGATCGCAACAACAAGTTGGAAGTAGTAGTCTCAGCCGCATCTAAAACAAAAGATGGCTCCTCCATAACCCCTCCTGCAAAGGGACGGCTAATGATCTGATCACCCTTCTGGTCATCCTGCTGAAGACACTTGCTTGGTGGACATGTCACAGGTGTCAATTCCAAGAGTATTTCATGGTCCAGTGGAAGCAACTTTTGGTCTTGATTATCAGTCTCTAACCTAGTTAAGATAACACTTTTCTCTTCTGAAACCATAGTACGTGATGTCCCATCATCTTGCTTGTCCTGTTCAACACCATTTCTAGGTGAAACATTCACTGAAATCAATCCAACAGGCATTTCACAGCTTGGTGAAGGACCTATTTCATTACAGGTAGCAGTCTCTGCTGCAGCTAAACCATCAGTTTTGTCTTCCATGACCCCTTGAATACTAATACTCTCTATCCCAGCTAAATCATTGTTTTTCTCTTCCATGGTCACCACCATAGAGGTACCACTGTCTTGCATGTCCTTTTCAACACCATATCTAGGCAAACATTTTGCAAGCATTTCATAGCCCAGTGAAGGCAATATGTTTTCACAAGTATCAACAGTCTCCGTCGCCACTAAACCATTACTTTTCTGTTCCATCACCCCTTGAACGTTGCTCTTCCCTAGGGCAGTAAAATTGCCAATTTTCTCTTCCACAACCACTTCTTGAGAGGCACCACAATCACGGTTGTAGTGTTCACTGACATCACCAGGTAAACTTTTTACTGGTATTAGTTCTGCAGGCATTTCTCTACCCGATAAAAGCATTATTTCATCATGTGTATCAACCTCTATTGGAGCCAAGTCATCACTGTTTTCTTCCATGACCCCTTGAACACTAACATTCTTATCATCCCTCTGGTCATCTTGTTGACCGCCATTTCTGCACCAATCATTTGCTTGCACTAATTCAGCTGGCATCTTGCAGCCCAGTGAAAGAACTATTTTGTTGGATTTAACAGTCTCTATTGCATCTAAACAGTCATCTTCAATAACCCCTTGAACATTTCCACTCTCATCTTCATTCTGGCCATCTTGTTGATCACAATTTCTAGGCATATCATTCACAGGGTTTAATTCTACAGATGTTCCACAAGCGGTTGGTGGCACTGTTTCATCAGAAGCGTCAGTCTCTGCTGTAGCTAGACCATCACTGCCCTCTTCCATAGTGCCTTGAACACCAGCATTTTTATCATCCATTTGGTCATCCTGTTGATTGCAATTTTTCAGTGAATCAGGAACAACCAGCAGTTCCAAAGACCCTTCACAATCTACAGCTCCCCCATTCTCACCTCCAAGCCCTACTTTTTCCTCCCAGAATCTATCTGTCTCCCTGATACAATCATCCCTTCCACTTTGATCCTCATCCAAACATTCCCCACCAACCCCAGATTCATCCCCCAACAATCTTCCTGCTATCGAACCAACCACGTTCTCACCCTCACCCACCAACCCAATTCCCCTATCATCCAACACAGCCTCCATAACATCGCTGTAGCTAGCACAAACACCATTATCTTTCTGAGACAATTCTGCAAACCCATTTGTTGCACTAGAGGGGTCCGCGTAAAATTCAATAGCACTCCGACAAGTCTCCAAGGCTGGCAGCTGCTCAGAATTCTTGATAAACTCCAGGCATGGATGCTGCTCAGTCGCAGCAAGATTCAAGGGCTCGTGAGGCTCACACGCGCCCATCTCAGTTTACCAGTTTTAATAGCCAGTTAAGACACGCCCATATCCAAGACAACAACAAAAAAACAATTACACGAAATTCCTACCAACCACAATGCACGACCCTAGTCACCCCCAAATCAAAAAAAAAAAAAACTTGCCTCTGTTTCATTCACTCGCAATCTCCCTCAAAACAAAAGCAGCAAAAACCGATAAAACAATACCTTGGTCAAAACGCTGGTAGAGAAAAACCCTAGAATCCACCTCCCCTGCGAAAGCAAAACCCCATTTAATCATTCCAAGGATAATGCAGATATAAAAAAAAAAAAACCTTCGCGGAATTACACGAATATAAAAATATTTAGCACCGATAAAATTTTTGAAGGATTGTTGGAGGAGCAAAAATACCTGTGTGGAGAAGAGAGGCATCAGGCCCTGAGAACTGAAAGAGAAGGGCTGGTTTTTATTTTATTTTATTAAATGTAAATTATTTTTTTAAATAGTGTTTTTCCTATTATTTTTTCCGAGAGAGAGAGAGAGAGTTGCTTAATGGTGTTGTCAAAGGATAAATAGGACGCACGGAAAGGAAAAGCGAGCGTGTTGCCGGAGAGAGAAATATACGCGAGGGAGAGAAAGAGGTCATCGATTTCTTTTTTCTTTTTTCCTTTTTTTATCTGTAACTGTGGATTTTTTTTTGTTTTTTTTTTTTGCAAGAGAGAATGCTTACAGTATAATTTCCCGTCGGCAGGTAAAAAGAATAGTTTTCAAACAAAAGTACTTAACAGGTGATGGATCCATATTTAACAGCAAAAACAAAACACAGAAAACCTTAAAAAATCCAAAAACATTTCTAAAGATGCTTAATACCACATCAGATCGCAACTTTTATTAAATATCTTTGTTTTTGTATTTTAAAAATATTT
>Ga0325414_1002216_pt1 | contig 19506 bp, 11 predicted proteins | sample PopdelMetagenome_8_FD_206183 | JGI IMG/M metagenome (GOLD analysis project Ga0325414, IMG submission 206183) | Populus deltoides microbial communities from Bellville, Georgia, United States - Leaf-PdKOR-R3 | ecosystem: Host-associated > Plants > Phyllosphere > Phylloplane/Leaf | place: USA... | reverse complement strand
CTCTCTCTCTCTCTCTCTCTCTCTCAACTACTTGTATAGAAGAAGTTTGGAAGCATAAATTAACTAGAGAAGAAGTTAAGAAAATAACAAATTATGTTTATGGAAAATGACGCATGATAGAGATAGGTAGAATTAAAAAGGACATATGGGTTTGGTTTCTGGAGAAAGAATAGAAAGGGAGATATGGGTTTAGTTTATGGAGAAGGATTAGAAAAGGAGATATGGGTTAATTAGGTTTCTGTGGAGAAGTATAGAAAGGGACAATATTGGGTTCTTCCGGAGAATGAAGAAATTTTGCAACTGTGGGGTTCCTTTTGCTTTATAAAGAAGTATATAAAGGGTCATTATTATTTATTGTTTTTTTTAAGTCAAAATTTAATTCTTTTTTTAACAGCAACTATATTAGCAACGACAAATCCGTTGCTGATTTTTAATATATTAATTTATTTTTTAGAATCTAATTTTTCGTTGCTAATCTGTTGCTAATATTAAAAAATTAATATATATATATATATATATATATATATATAAAATCCGTTGCTAATCTGTTGTTAAAATTGCATCTAAATTATTCTGATGCTAACATCCGATGCTAATCACCCTTCTTTTTAGTAGTGACCAATAATAATCATGCCATCAACATATAAAGACAGAATGATATGACTTGTATTAGTGCATTTAACAAAAATAGAAGTATCATACCTACTAGAAATAAATCCAAAAGAAAAGATTATAATATAAAATTTCTCAAACCAAACACGAGGTGCTTGTTTGGGACCATATAATGTTTTTTTTAGCTTGCAACATGCTCATAATCATGTGAAAACAAGCATGCGGTGCCATATAAACTTTTTCTTGAAGATCTCCTTTCAAGAAGGAATTTTTAACGTCAAGTTGAGAGATATGCCACTGACAAACTAAAGCCACTATAATAAGCATACAAATAGTAGTCATTCTTGCAACAGGAGAAAATATCTCCTAATAATCCATACCATATTAGTAAGAGTATCCTTTTGCAACCAACCTAACTTTGTATCGCTTAATAGATCCATCAAAATTAATCTTGATCTTTTACACCCAACGACAACAAACAACACTCTTACTACGGGGTATAGGAACTAAATCTCAAATATTTGTCATATGTAAAGATGAAAGTTTCTCATCCATAGCTTGCTACTAAAGAAGATTAAGAATTGTCTATTTATAGGAAGATGACTTAGAAAGACAATGAATAGAAGCTAAAAATAGTAACTATTTGGACTTACGAATGTATATGGATTGATGTAAAGGTAGATCCACAATCTTAAATGAAGCTTAAAGGACCATAGAAGAAAAGAGAGCTTCAAGTGTACCCGAGAGTGAAGTGTCAGTACCTTTAAAATGATCAATACGAATTGATCAAGTAGAATGTAAAGGTAATATGAGAAGAGGGATTTGAAGTATTAGAAACCTAAGATGATAAACTATTAGAATCCTTAAAAAAAAGGATCTATACGAATAAGATTAAATATAGTCAAGCTATGAGTAGTGGATGGAATATAAAAGAAAGGCATATACTCGAGAAAGACAGCATGACGAGACACAAAGTTTCTGAGTTATTGAATCAAAACAACGATACTTCTTTTTACCTTTACCATAACCAAGAAAGACACAAATAGCAAATCGAGAGGATAACTTGCTGCATTCTACATGAGGAAAAAAAATAAAACAAGTACAACCAAAAACTCTAAAGAAAGAATAATCAGGGGCATACCCATACAACTTTTTAAAAGGAGCAAAACTTGGAATATAAGAAGATAGAATTGGATTAATCAAACCTACAGCAGTAAGAGCATGTTCACCCCAAAACACGCTAGGAACATAAATAGACAACAAGCAGTTTCAACAATGTTCCTATGTTTTCTTTCAGCAATGTCATTTTGCTTAAGAGTATCTATACATGAAGTTTGGTGAATAGTTCTATTTAGAGCAAACAACTCATAAAATTTATTAGAGGTATATTCCCCATCTAAATCACACCTAAAACATTTTATAATAATAAACTATTGAGTTTTATTAAGAGCATGCAAGGCTATATATATATCTCAAAGAATTCAGAACGATGTTTTATTAAATAAATCCAACAATAACGAGTATGATCATCAATAATAGAAACATAATATCAGAACCCTTCTTTTATGGCAATATGAGAAAGTCCTTATACATCAGAATGAATCAAATCAAATGAAAAAGAAAAAACAAAAATACTTTGATTAAAAGGTAAAGTAGAAAATATTATCAGTTTACATCCACTACAATTAGAAATATTAAAAGTTTGCAAATTTTTTAAATCTCCTATGGATGCTAAAAATCTAAAATAAAAAGGCGAAATATAACCTAGATGAGAATGCCATGAATAAAAACTAGAAGAAAAAGGACTCAAACAAAAAAAAGACAAATAAAAAGTACTAACAGCAACAACTGACACTTTTAACTTATCCAAAATATATAGTCCCCTCTTCCTACGGCTTATCGCAATCAGTTTCTGAGATTGCAGATCATGCAAAAAAAAAAGAGGAAAAGATGACTAGATAATTACCAGAATCACATAACTGACCAACATAAACAATATTCAACATGAGTTTTGGAATAAAATAAACATTAAGGAGTGACAAGTGAGGTGTGACAACATAACCAATACTTGTTAAAGGCATAAGAGTGTCATCAACAATCATTACAGGAATAGAAGACGAACAAGTCATAGAAGCAAAAAATGAAGAATCTGGAGACATGATGTGAAACACTAAAAACCAAGACCCGTTCAGAATGTGACATACCTAAAGAACTATGAAGCAATTGACCTATGAAAGAAAATGCAGACATAGCTTATGGGTGTAAGGAGAGAAATTTCTGAAATTGCTGAGTCAAAGTACTACGATCGGTGAAAGGACCTGATGAAACTATTGTTGCAGTATTAGACTATGGTGATTTGTAACCCCGAGGTAGTCTACGAGCATTATATTATGACTGGTTATCAGGCGTCTAAGTTTGAGATTATTGTTGCGATTGCTTTTGTTGTCTCAACTTAGGACACTAAGCCTTCCAATGAGCTTTCTGATTACAGAAACTGCACTCATCGAAGGCAACCCTTATATAATGCTTATTCTGATTATTAAAAAGTAGCTTAAAAGGTACTACTAACACAGAAGGATTAGAAGTAGAAATAATTCTCTTTTTACAATAAGATTGAAGACATATTTCTTCAGCCAATAACTATCTGACAATTGATTCAATAAAAGAAAGTGGAGAACGATGCAAAATTAAACCTCTAAGTCCTTCAAAATCACTAGGAAATGCCACTAAAAATTATACTAAATATTGCTACTCTCTATGAGCAATATAGGAACCACATGCCTCTAATTCTTCTGATTCTGTAAGAGCCAATTGATCCCAAAGATTTGTCATAACAAATTAAAACTCCTGAATACTCATATTCTTCTAGTGAAGAGCTTGTATGTTATTCTCCAATTGATACTGCTTTGCAAAATTTGATTGAGTGAATAACTTTTTAGATGATCCTAAACCTTCTTTATTGTCTCATACTTCGCCAACTATGTATCTATAGAATACTCAATAAAATTATTTATCCAAGTAATAATTTTTGCATCAAAATAACTCTCATCAGTATTCCTAGGTTTCACAGAAGTTCCACTAACATATCCCCACATCCTTTTACCCTTAAGAAAATTTCCCATCACGCAACTTCAATATGAATAATTCTTTTCATCCAACCTCACACTCATATACTGAAATGAATCATCTCTTTCAGTAGCCATAATAAACAAACAAAGAAAACCAGAATGCAAAATAAAGGAAAATGATATACCAAATTGCAAAAAGGACAACAAAATACCAAATTGCAGAAACTGAACGAATACCCTCTCGAAATTGTACGGTCACTCTAAAAAACTGAATGCAAAAGTTCGATCTATGAAAGCTGAGTTTGAGATTAAGTCTCGTCCTATGAAACCTTGCTCTGACACCATGTTAAACAATCTAAATAAATAAAGAGAAATACAAAAATAAAAAAGAAGAAAGTTAGGGTTTCATTAATACTACATAATGCAATCTAATAATCAAAATGAATAATTTTAACCTAAATATAAAAAGACTATATATAGGCTAAACAAAGAAAACTAAAAGGAAAATATAAAAACTATTCTACCCTTAACAAATAATAAAATAAAATAATCCTATATTTTTTAACAAATGGACCAAAAATAACAATAAAAATTAGCTAATTGTCCTCTTTCTTTTTAATTCCTAAAGATATCATTCTATATATATGATAAAGTGAGGGATATAAATTGAACTATTAAAGATCGTCTTGCAAATTGAAGTTTTTAGTTTAAGTTCAAGTACTAAATTTTATCAATTAAAATTCAATTTTTGTTTACGATTAGTTACCTTTTTCATTTTTGTTTTTAATAATTTTACTTTACATACACTTTAAATCACTTTAATTAGATTTAAATTATCAATGATTTAATAATATCGATCTCAATTGTCCTCTATCAAGGAGTTCAAAAAATAAATATTTTTGTAATTATTTTAGTTCCTTTTGTTTTAGTTTAGGAATGCTAATTTTTTTATTAAATATTAATAGGATTTTCTAGTTTTTTTCCTATATAAATGGTTATAATAACATTTTAGCAAGTGAGCTTTAGATGAATAAAAAATATTTATTTTATAAATCTTCTTTGTTACCGGTTTTCTTTGTCTTTAAGAATTTTGATTTTTAACAAACTCTATTATCATTTTCTTTTTCAGTTTTCTGAGTTGATATCAAAGCTAAGTTAGTTGGAATCAGAGATCAAAGAATCATGGTGGTTAAATGTTTTGTGTTGTTATTGGAAATCTTAGAGATGAGAAGCATGGTATAGGGCAACATGCACAAAAGTGTTAGAGGTCCACGAAATGACGATCCGCAAATAAAAAAATCATTGGTTTTTTGACAGGCGAGATTCTACTCAATAAATGTTACGTTGAATATTTTCATGGTGCAACATGATTTTTAACTAAGAAGGTTGTGCCCTAACAAATAATTTGAACTCAAGGAAGAGTTTCTTCCAACCTAAAAAGACTGTTCTAAGAGCTTTTTAGAAAAATAAATATTTTTTTAAATTTTATTTCTTTTTTCTAGTTTATAAATATATTTTTTTATTTTTAGTATTATTAGACTTTTCTACCTTTTCTATTTGAATGGAATAATTTTTTAGTTTTATTTTTTTTCAATATTAATAGGGTTTTCTGGGTTTTTTTATATATAAAAGATTGTAATGGTTTTTTAGCAATTGAGACTTGGATAAATAAAAAGTTTTTTTAAAAATTAAGAACAGGTTAGAACATGTATATTCAGAATAAAACTTGAAAGAGAAATTCATATGTTTTCTTATATATTTTTATTCCTTAGAATACAAGACAAATAGACTATTTATAAGAGAATAAAATGAGAACATTAAAGGACACTAGAAAACACAAGTGTTACGAAAAATCAATAGACTAAATCCAAAAGTCATTAAGTCTAAGAGATTATAATGGACATTCAATATATATAATATATATTTCATAACACTTCCCCTTGAATGATCATGTAGTAAAAATATATCTCATTAAAACCTTGCAAAGAAAAAGGAAAAAACCTAAGTGAAGAAAAAAGAATACAACATTCTTGTGTGATTTCTGAATACTTCAAAATTCAATAGAAGGTTTAATATAGATACTTCAAGATTCATATTTGAATACTTCAGGATTTATAAAAATATCAAATTGTCTCATAAAAACCTTGTATAGAAAAACTCATTGGGGGGGAACTAAGCGAAGGAAAAAAATTTCAATTTGCATTGACTTCACCTCAAAAGCACATGTTTTATGATAAATATTTAAGATGACACATTCTAATATTAAGGATAAGCTTCTTGAAAGTTGAGGTTGGTAAAGACTTTGTAAATAAGTTTTCTAAATTAACATTTGACCTCATTTTCTTTATATCAATTCTTTTTTTTCCTTTTGTAAAAGCTCATTAATGTAAAATAACTTTGGTGAAATGTAATCTGTTTTGTCTCTTTTAACATAGCCTCCTCTAAGTTGAGTGATACAGATAACATTTTCTTCAAACAATATTGTGAGACTATCTTCAATGGTTAACAAACCACATTTTTCTTTTATATGTTGGATAATTGACCTTAGCCATATATATTCTTTACTTGCTTCATGGATTGCAATAATTTCTTAATGATTTGATGAAGTAACAACTAATATTTGTTTGATAAATCTCCAAGAAATTATAGTACCTACATAGGTAAATAGATAATTTATTTGTGATCTCTTTTTGTAATTATTAGAAAGATAATGATCAAAAAGATAATATGCATATGTATATCAATTGTGAATTTGATCCATTATAAAAAATAACCTCATTTTAGTTGTTTTGCGGAGATAACAAAGAATATGTTTGACCCCATTCTGGTGTCTTTTTGTGGGGGTGGAACTATATCTTGCCCATAAATTGATTGTAAAAGTTGTATTTAGTGTTTTACAATTTGCAAGATACATGAGTGTTTCAATAGTACTAAGATATGGTACTTCTAGACCAAAAATTTCTTCATCCTTTTCTAGCAGTCGAAAAGGTTCTTTCTTCGCATCAAGTGATCAAACAACTATAGGTATACTCAAAGTATGAGCATTGTCCATGTAAAAGTGATTCAAGACCTTTTCTCTATAGGCTGATTGATAGACAAATATTCTATTTGAAATATGTTCAATCTGTAAACCAAGATAATTTTTTTTTCTTTTTGAGATCTTTCATCCCAAATTCATCTTTCAAATAGGTTGAAGTTTTATGAGCTCTTTAGGAGCACCAACAAGATTTAAATCATCAACATATACTATAACAAACTTTTTTTCATAAAAATACATGGGCAAATCTCATTATTCTCAAACCTTTTTTCTATAAGGTGTTCATTAAGATGATTATAACACATGCAACTAGATTGCTTCTACCCATATAAAGATTTTTGTAGTTTAATAAAATAAACTCTTTTAAGTTTATCATAAAAGGCTTCAGGCATTTTGAATCTTTCAGGGATTTTCATATGTATATCTTTATCTAATGATCCATATAGATATGTTGTAACTACATTTATTAAACGTATATCTAGAGTATTTGAGACTACTAAACCAATCAAAAATCTGAAAGTGATTGCATCCATTACCGGAGAATAAGTTTTCTCACAATTAATGTCAGGTCTTTGTGAGAATATTTAGGAGTATCAGTATTAGAAGATGATTTTGACATAATATTTATCATCTATTTTATACATGAGGAATCTTCAGGAGTACCATCATCTATTTGTTGTGATTTTTTTCTAGGATTTTTGTCCTTAGCACCTACAAGTTTTCCACATTTTAGGCATGGTATAAATTCATTTACTACTATATTGTCTTTTTTTTTTAGAGATTTCGATTCTAGATGGAGCATTTGCAGCTAGAATATGGGATTTAACCACCTTTCACTGTTGGTGAAAACATCCGGTAATTGATTTGCAATATTTTTTAAATGAATTATCTTTAAATTTCAAGTTCACATTGATTTTTCCTTAGATCAAAATGAAAAAAATTTAGGTTATTCCAAGTAATTTATTATCGTGCTTTAGGCACTAACTTATCTTTCCCTAATGATGGGAAAATGTTCTCAAAAAAATAGTAGTCTTCAAAACAAGCTTTAAAAACATCACCAGTTAATGATGTTCTAACCAATGATCACTTGATCTAAAATAACCAATGATGTGGTATGTAATGTAGCATGTCCCCAAATAGATATGGGCAATTTTGATAATCAATTGAAGGCATTTTATAAATGATTCTGCTAGAACATTTTGAGTATATATATGAGCAACAAGATATTCAATATCAATTTTAATAGAAGTATAAAAATTATCAAATGCATAAGAAGTACACTTACCAGCATTGTCCAATCGAATTTTCTTGATTGCATTATCAGGAAATTGTGTTCTTGGTCTGATAATATAAGTTATTAATTTAGCAAATACAATATTTTGACTAGAAAGTAAGCAAACATGTGACCATTTACTTGATACATCAATCAATACCATAAAATATCTAAAAGTTTTGCATGATAGATGAATAGGTCCATATATATCTTCTTGAATTTTTTTGAGAAAATATGTGATTCTAGAACAACCTTTTAATGAGAATGGCTTGGTAATTAATTTACTTTAGAATGTATAGCACATGGATTTTCACTTGGTAAAAGAATCTTCAGGTTCTTTAAAGGATGCCCATGTGAATTTTCAATAATTTATCGCATCATTATCGATCCCCTGATATCAAAATCGATCATGCCAAAGCATAAATATTTTTGGGTTGAAATGCTTCTGGTGTATCACAATATTTGTTTCAATAGATTTCATGATCATATAATAAATTCTAAAAGAAAAGGCAGGTAATTTTTCAAGTACAAGCTCCTGGCCTGAAATACATGAAATAATATAAAGATATTCTTTTTCTTTCTTCATCTATTGTTTCAATATGATAACCATTAGCACGTATATATTTAAAAATGAGTAAGTTTCTTCTGGACTCAGGTGAATATAATGCATCTTTGATGCCCAGTTTTGTGTTATTTAGTGACAAAATATTAGCTATTTTGAAGCCTTTAATCATGTATGTTAGACCTGATATTATAGTAACATTAGCTTTGGTTAATTTCAAATATTCAAAGTATTTTTGTTCCTTGAGAATTGTGTGCATTGTTACATTGTTTGCCAGACATAAATCTCCATCATGAAAAGTCATGCTTCTATTTAAAATATAATTAAAGTTTATTATTCAACTAAAATAATATTTACATTGTTTATTCAAAATTCAATAAGATAAATATCCTAGTACAAATAAAAAAAACTAATCATCCCTAAAGATTCCACCACTAAGCATGCTATCTATTTTATCTAGGTTTTTAAAGAAATAAAAAACATCAAGATAAGTATTATGACCTTCGAAATCATCTTTATGAATAAAATTAGTCTCAACTGCATTCTGTTTCAGAGAGGCTTGATATATAAATCTGTAAGATGTTTTGGCATGCAATAAGAGTGAGATCATTGACCATGCATACCACATCTATGACACTTATCTTCAGGTCTATGCAAATTCTTGCTCTTTTCTTGTTTGGGTTCATTGTGTCTCTATTTCTAGTGGTATGGTGGGTTGTCTTTTGAAGGATTATAAATCTGTATTATGACATATTAGTCTCAACTGCATTCTGTTGAGACTTGAATAAAATCTGTATTATGACTAGTGGTATGGTGGGTTGTCTTTTAAAGTATTATGACCTTCGAAATCATCTTTATGAATAAAATTAGTCTCAACTACATTCTGTTTCAGAGAGGCTTGATATATAAATCTGCAAGATGTTTTGGCATGTAACAAGAGTGAGATCATTGACCCATGCATACCACATCTATGACACTTATCTTCAGGTCTATGCAAATTCTTGCTCTTTTCTTGTTTGGGTTCATTATGTCTCTATTTCTAGTGGTATGGTGGGTTGTCTTTTGAAGGATTATCTTTTCTCTTTTTCCATTTATTTTTTTCATATTTATACCCTTGGTTTTTTCTTATCTTTTAGACAAAGGTTTGGTTCTATCTTGTCTTTTGAACAAAGGTTCTATTCACTCCAGGGAATAGTTTAGAACTTGTGTGATGAGATTGATGATTTTTTATCAAAAGCTCATTATTTTGCTCACCCATAAGAAGACATGAAATTAGTTCAAAGTATCTCTTAAAGTTACGTTCTCTATATTGTTGTTGCAAGATAATAATTGAGGCATGAAAAGTAAAGAATGTTCTCTTTAATATTTGGTTTTCCGTGATATTTTCACCACACAATTTTAACTGTGAAGTAATTTTAAAAAAGCAAAATTATGTTCACTAATCAATTTGAAATCTTGCAACCTCATGTGCAACCAATCATAATGAGCTTGAGGAAGTATAGTAAACTTTTGATTGCCATATCCTTCTTTTAGATTTTGTCGCAGAACAAAAGGATTTTTTTATTGTAAGATATTCAACTTTTAATCATTCATGGAGATAGTTGTGAATGAAAGCCATTGCTTTTGCGCAATCCTGTAAGGATGCATTATTTTCTTCTTTAATGATCTCTTCAAGATTCATAGCTTCCAGATGAATCTCAGCGTCAAGGATCCATGACAAATAATTATTTCTAAAGATATCAAGAACGGTAAATTCAAGTTTTCTCATATTGACATTATCTGGCTATATATATAAAAAGAAATAACTTATCAAATAAAATCATGAATATAAAAAAAATCAGTCTTTTAAGACTGCTATTTATTTAGTTATTTAGAAATACTAATTTTTTTAATAATTATATTTAATTTATTCAATTTTTTAGGAACTTATAATATTAGTTCTTCCAAAATTTTAAATAAAGAAAAATTATATAAATAAATTATAGAACAAATATATTCCATAAAATATAAAATCTAATGAGAGAATAAAAAAAGAACCGTGTATCCTCGAGTATCTTGAAAAGTTTTCACTACTAGCAAGGATTTGACTCACAGGAAAGACGAGCCCTTGCCCCTGTACCCAACCCTCGTTGATAGGGAAGTAGAGGTCGATGTGTGAGAGTTTTCTGCTGCTGATACGACGTGGGAATACACAAGAAGTGACATCCAATTGATGGGTCCCATTGGTCTGTTTTGCGAGCAGCACTGGACCCCACAGAGTCATAGTTTCCCTCAACTTTCCAGCCTCCACTTTCCACCATGAACATGTTCTTACCACCACGCCCGACGGTTAAGGTATCAATCATCAAAATTCGATCTTTTGTGCCCATTCCTGCCGAGTCAAAGGCACTGGATGGGCACTGGAGCCCCTCTTTTCCTGCTTCTTTCCGCCTCTTTTCCTGGCATAGTATTATTCCTAACAAGAAACTAAGAAAACCCACTTTCCTCTCAATTTATATTTGTCTTTAGATTTGTGTACAATAACTAGACATTGAAACACATGTAAAAGACACCGATCCAATCTGTTTGAAGATTTAATGCTCACTCACCCATATCATGTTATTTTCCATCCTTAATTCCCTCGTTCTAATTTAATTTATGGTCAAAGATTAAGATCAATTTTTAAATTTGATTCTTTCAACCCAATGTGTTTATCACCATCAAATTAAAACTAAAAATAAACCTAAAAAGGAACAGAGAATCCACGTTTATTGTGAGAAAAAGCAGTATGAATTTGCACAGTGCTTCCCCCTTCTTTTTAGTCCTTCAAAATTCTATCACTTAATTATTTTTTATTTTATCTTTTTGATTGGATTTATTTGGGATTCACTTAGTAGTTTCTTGTTGTTAACTTGATATGGGTTTCTTGCAATGTTGTAAAAGAATCCAACATTATTTAGCATTTTGGCTCTCAAACTCCTTAAAATTCTCATTATTTAATTATTCCTTGTTTTCTATTTTTTTTTTCTTTTTATTTTGGTGAAGAACTTTATTTTATTTATGTTTTACTCCATGTGTAAATCATTGGTTTGCCATGTACCAGCGACCAACAAGGTTGTTATTAGTGTAGTTTCATTTGATATTAGGTATTTTTTGTCCCTCGTATTGCTGCAAAAGATATATTGAGGTTGAGAAAGAAATCAACAATGAAACGCGTGCCCCTAGCTAATTAAAATCTAATAGGTGACAAACTTATAAAACATTTTTATCATCCCTATTGAATAGAAAAAGACTAGTCGTGTGAGCCTTTTATGTTAAAAATAATGTTAAAGTGGTGCAAATGCATTTCAAAAAAGGAAACAAAATTGTGACCCGAGCCATGGATAAAATGAGTCAAACAAGTTGGTTTTATTTTAATAAGAATATAAAAAATAAATTAATGATTATAAATGGATTAAATTTAAAAAAAAAATGGTAACTTGGAAAAAATATTTTTGTAAAATGAAACAGATAATGTAGCTCAATTCTCAGCTCAATAAATATACAAGGACAAAACCGGTTTAAAAATATAATAAAAACTCAGATCAAGTCAATTGGAGTTAGCATGACAAACCTATAACTCAGGTAATAAGGGACATGCTAACCTGAGTTAACTAGCCAAACTCGTGTTCTATGTAATGAAATCGAGATAACCCGGTATAAAAAAGAACGTAAAAAATCACAAAGCTAAAAAAAACATATGTAAAAAATAAAAAGAAGTCAACTCGCGTAAACTTTTCAAACTCGTAACTCGGGGCATTAGACCAGAAGCACTATATCTAGAAAAAACATAAAGCTCAAATCCCAACCAATTAAATGTTGAAGGATTAACTTGAAAAAAAAAAATCAAATACACAAAAGGATCTAAAACAACAAATGACAATTAGAAGAGTGCATATCAAAATTGAAATACAAAATAAATTTTATTTTTGATTGGAGGGTTAGTGGAAAGAAAAATTAATTGAACAAAAGAACAAAAAAATTAATCAAAAGAGCAAGGACAAAAAGTTTTTAAAAAATAAAAGCAATTTTTTATTGAATAGTGAAATGGAAAAGAAAAATTGATTCAATAAAAGGCCCAAGAAATTAAAAGAATAAGGATCAAATTAGAAAAAAAAATATGAAAAATTAGGATAAAAGGATGAAATTGAAAAGAAATAAAATTATACGAGAGGATTAAGAACAAAAATTAAAAATTAAAAGAATTGAAATTGAAATTGAAATACTAACAACAAAGAGGGTCAAACAGTAAATTTTAATGGAGGAGAGAAGATAAAAGGAAAAGAAATCCTCATCAACAACAAACCAGACAACCTTCACCAACAAGCGCCGCACTACTAAAAAAAGGACGCGGTGACACTTCCAATGACACGATGAAAAGTCATTTTTGGATGCCGGTAGGAACCTCTGATGCATGGAGAGTGCACCGCACACGCCCTCATATTTTTATTTTATTTTTGTTTTTTATATTGTTAAAATATCAAATTGTCACTCAACTAACTTGATAATAATAAAAAAATATTATGAAAAGCCCCTAGAGGCCACTTTTAAATTTTCGATTTTCAAAGGTATTGTGGTCGTCTCACTATATTTGTTTGTATTATTTATATTTGATCAAATACCAAATTGTTCATCTATTGACCTAATAATAACTGAAAAATTATTTTGAAAATACAAAAAAAAAACCCTTTAATGCTAGTTTTATATTTTTTGCTTCTAAAGGTATTTTGATTGTTTCACTATGAAATTGAAACTAGAAAAAAAAAATTTTTTTTGTCCTTTGTCAATTTTATAATGACTAATAAGCCTTGTAAAAATACTTTAATGCCTGTGCAAAATTGTAAAAAAATTGTTCTAATAAACAATGTTTTCACTCACGTGCTACAGTGAAAATCCCTCGTTAATTAGTTTTTGTTAATGGAGAACCTTTTATGTTTTTATCTATCAAATTTAAATTGAATGAATATAACTTAATTTAGGGTGTGTATGTAAATGATAAATATTTTACATTAAAAACAAATGAGAAAAAAAAAGAAAAATGTTTATATAAAAAATTTAATTAGAGGTGGTGTTTATACTATATGTAAGTCTTAGTGCTCATAAAGCGAATAAAGAGTTCCATGAATCTCTTTGAACAGAGACAATTTCTTAACACTTAGTTTGGATTCTCCCATTTTTCCTTAAAATTATGATAAGTTATATTCCAAATCTCATAATTATTTTTTAATTCTGATGATATCTCTAAATCCAAATAACTTAAGAACAAGACTTATATATCAAGTAATTGGTTAATTTCTTGATTCAAAAAATATGCTCTTCTCTCCCTAACCAAGATAGACGGCTGGTAGTCGATACCAGATATATACCTGATAACCCAAGGTGGCTTTGACTAGTTCTTGAAAAAGATATTTTTTTTGGATTTAAAGAATCTCCATACTTAAGTAAGTATTTTTTAGAGAGAAAATAAAATGATATTTTAGATGGAGATGCTCTTAAAAAATATATGCAGTAGATAATAGAGATTGTGAACTCAAGCTCTTTGAAGGAATCATTCGACCTTTTAAATCTATGTACCTTGTCCTTTTATGGGGAGGAGGGGCCAGAGTGTTATCTTACCCTTGATAATATTTAAAGATAGATAAAAATCTCTTACACATAATTAATAAGGGATAAAGTAATAGGTCCTTTTTAAAAACTTTAATACACTTAGTGACATAGAGAGATGAGTATCTTTGACCTTAACTATTTATGTTAAGGGTTACAACAAAAAACAAGTAGAGTCATGTGACCGAATAAAGAGCCTGGTTTATTAATAATGGTAAGATTTGAATATGATTGGTCATAGTTTTAAAGAAAGAAGAAGATCCAAACATGGTATAAACTAGATCATTATTTGCGCTACACTATAGGTCAGATTAAAATTTTCTTTTAGCATAAGAAAATATTTAGGCGTTGCTAGCATTTTTATAGTAGAAAAAAATTAACTACGTGAGAATTGTCCCAATGTGATTTAAATGACTTGGCAAGTACAAAAGCAACTTGAACGACAGATAAAAATATAGTTTGACTCAAAATAAATATTCAAGATAATATTTTTTCTTATAAATATTGAGATGACAACATATTGGATCAATTAGGATCAACATGTGTTAAATTAGATCGATTAAGGTAAACCTAGGTTAACTTGTCAATTCATGTGTCAAGTCATGAAATTATGATAACCTCATAAAAAGCAAATTAAAATAAACTATGAAACCTAATTTTTAATAAACTCAATGTTAAATGATAAAATCTAAAAAAAAAATGAAAACAAATAATTGAGTCAACCCAAGTGAACCTGAAAAACCTGCGACCTGAGTCATGAGATCAGATAACCCAATAGAAAGAAAATTAAAATAAATTATGAATTCTAATTCTCAACCAACCTATTGTTAAAATATGAAATTAAAAAAAATTAAAAAATAAAAAAAAAACAACTCGGGTTAATCCCCAAACCCGTTACCCGAGTCCTGAATATGTGATAACCTCATAAAAAGTAAATTTAAAAAATAAATTATGAAATTCAATCTCCAATAAATCTAATGTTGAAGGATAGAATTGAAATTGAAAAATCAATTAAAAAAGACATAAAAAACAACTTAAATTAACATGTCAAACCCGTTACCTGATTCATGAGTTAGGGATAACCTCATAAAAATCAAATCGAAATAAATTATAAAATCTAACTTTTATTCAATCCAATTCTAAATGATGAAATCGAGAGAGTGAAATCAATTAGAAAAAAAAACTTAAATCAAATAAATTAACCCATGAAACTTGTAATCCAGATTACAAGATTGTGATAATCTCATAAAAAATAAATTAAAAAGATTATAAATTTCAATACCCAATAAATAATACACAAACACACAAACATACACATACATACATACATTGCAGCTGGGTTGCTAGTCAACGGCACTGTTGCCCCCTCAACCTCTCACCTCTTGAGCTTACAGCTTCTTGTAGTATTCCTAACAAGAAACTAAGAAAACCCATTTTTTTCTCAATTTATATTTGTCTTCAGATTTGTGTACAATAACTAGAAATTGAAACACATGTAAAAGACACCAATCCAATCTGTTTGAAGATTCAAAGCTCACTCACCCATATTATCATGTTATTTTCCATCCTTAATTCCCTCGTTCTAATTTAATTTATAGTTAAAGATCATTAAGATCAATTTTAAATTTGATGCTTTCAACCCAATGTGTTTATAACCACCAAATTAAAACTAGAACTAACCCTAAAAAGGATCAGAGAATATTCCACGTTTACTGTGAGAAAAAGCAAGTGTAAAGGTCCATATATTTAGTTTGGATCGCCTTATATTCTTTTGCATTATATATAAGAAGATGTTGTCGTTTTTATATATCATTCATTCAATTCATTTGTCGTTTTTATAATTCATTCAATTTATATTCAACGAATTCAAATCTAACGGTGACATTTGAAATATGATTGGCAGTAACTTGAGGAAGAAGATCCAAACGTATAAGATGATTTAATCAATTCTTGCTTTTGCTAAGAGATTTGGACCCAGGCTAACGCACAAGACTCCAGTAGGGGCTGAAAATTGAAAGCCATGAGGCTTACACGCGTGCGAGCCGACATGTAATAATTTTTTAAGTGGGGGTGTTTGACACGGTAACCGTAGTAAATTTATAAAGTATTTTTTGTTTGAAAATAAATTAAAATAATATTTTTTTATTTTTAAGAAATTTATTTTTATATTTTTATATTCAAACTAACCAAAAATATCAAATAAAATTTATTTTAATGAAAAAAAATTAAAATTTTTAAAAACTCTAGGTAAAACACTTTTATAGACAGATAGTAAAAAATAGGCTTAAGAAGAGGGAGAGGGTCCCTTGAATTGGTGGGATTTGCAGAACAAAAGCATGACATCTTAAGCTCTGCTCCCACACCATAAACTTATCCGTCTATATTTATTTTAATTTTATTTTTTTCATCTTTTTGTTGCCTTGTGGTGGTCTGTGGCCCCCACAACTCCCACTCTCCATCTACGTGTCGATCTGTACCAGGTTTCGGAACTACACGTGTCAGGCCATCAATGGTCTTATTTCAGGTTTGCGTCATTATCAGCTACCCATCACCCCCACATCAATCCCTTCTCCTTCACTAACCATTGCATGCCTTTGCCAACCTATGCATGAATTTGGCGAGAACAGCCATGGGTAATTATGTAATCACAACAACCACAATTACTAATCAGCCCTTCAATTGTATTACATGCTGGATTATGATTGGTGATTAAGGTAAAGTCTAAACAGACTCCTTGGTACCTGATTCTTGCCCTAAATATCCATCGGGGTATATAGCTAGTAACTCTCTCCCCTTTGTCCTTTAAAAAGAAAGGTCATGCCAGCTCTATGCAACATTTGAACCACCTCTCTAAATTGCATGTTCTCTGATAATAAACGCTCTAAATCTCAGGACTCCTCAATCTCACTACTCCATCAATGGAAAGAACTGATTCCTCCACAGGAGGTGCCGGCGGTGGTGGTGGCGGTGGCCGCGGCTCGCAACAACCAAACCTTCCACCGGGGTTCCGGTTCCACCCCACTGATGAAGAGCTAGTGGTTCACTACCTCAAGAAAAAGACCACTTCTGCCCCTCTCCCTGTGGCGATTATCGCTGAAGTTGATCTTTACAAGTTTGATCCATGGGAATTACCAGGTTACATACAATTCTTATTAAGTATTGTGTACTATATATATAAGGAATTAAAGCCTAGTAAATCTTGGGTTCATCTTGTTTTCAGCTAAGGCCACTTTTGGTGAACAAGAATGGTACTTTTTTAGTCCGAGAGACCGGAAGTACCCGAATGGAGCTAGGCCAAACAGGGCAGCAACTTCAGGGTATTGGAAGGCTACAGGAACTGATAAGCCAGTATTATCTTCAGGAGGTACACAAAAGGTTGGGGTTAAGAAAGCACTAGTCTTCTATGGTGGTAAACCTCCTAAAGGGATCAAAACCAATTGGATCATGCATGAATACCGGTTAGCTGATAACAAAGTCAATAACAAGCCACCAGGATGTGACTTGGGAAACAAGAAAAACTCTTTAAGGGTAATCAGTGATCGCTTTCTACAAAGTTTTGATTACATATATGTTGTCCTTTTACTTTCGATACTTTTCAAATACACAGCAGGATTAATGGTGATTACTGTTTGTTTCTTTGTTTTACCTTTCTTTCCAGCTTGATGATTGGGTGTTATGTCGGATATACCAGAAAAACAACACACAGAGACCAATGGATCATGATAAAGATGATTCCATGGATGATGTGCTTGGATCAATACCGCCTTCGATATCAGTTGGAAGCCATCAGAATGGAACACTGCATCTTGCAAAAGGAACAAACTTTGGGGCATTGCTTGACAATGACCAGAATTTATTCGAAGGAATAATCAGCAGCAGTGATGGTATCAGAAGCAGCAGCTCTTCTTTGTCTCACATGGCCTCTTCACTATCCAAGCGAGACCTACTTATGCTTCCCTCCAAAAGAACACTCCCATCACTATATTGGACCGGCGAGGACATGGTTGGCCCTTCATCAAGTAAGAGATTTCAAGGGGGTATTAATGGTGATGAAATTGTTGTGAGGACTGATGGGAATAGTTCCGTAGCCACCCTGCTCGGTGAACTTCCACAGACACCTCAATTGCACCAACAGACAATGTTGGGATCTATGGCAGATGGGATTTTTAGGCCACCATACCAAATTCCAAGCATGAATTGGTACTCTTAAATTAAAATTAGTCTTAATTCATTGGTCTATGCATATATTATATTTAGGCCTATGAATACATTCCTGGTGGGTAATTTGAAGCAGTCAAATGATGATCACGGTATATACTTGTTTGTATATACGATCGCGATTAATTAGTAGTAGTATCAGCTTCCCATTGGGGTATTGATCAGATTTTGATTGTTATGAAGAGATTAGAGAGTCATTTAATGGCCTCCAGTATCTCCAAATTAATGAAACATGTAGCTGCCAATTTGAAGCGAGGCCATATATATATATAAAGACATATATAGTTGCATAAATATTCTATACTTGTTTGGTTTTCGAATATTGTTGTTAGGGAAGCGAAGAAAAATTGGAGGTGGGATCCTGATATTGTAGAAAAATAAAATTGTTAAGTGATATATATATTGCTTTAGGATACGGTAGATTAAACCTTGTATGTACAACAGTATATTCTTACTAGAAGTTGCTTATTATCCCAAAAACATCACTACTGTTTATCGTTTGCCTTTGTGTATATTAATTTGTGTTCATCTGGGTGATCATTTAATAAGATTGTGCTATGAGTTGTTTTCGTTGTTCAATGATGCTTGACGTTTAAAGATGGCATGCTTGGCTCGATCTTTTGCATTTTATGGCAGCTATTTTTTGGTGAATGCATAAACCCTAGAAGGTAAAAGAGATCTTGGTGCTTTTTGTTACTTTATCTTTTCCAGCCACGTCCATGTTTGTGAAGAACACGTACAAAAGCATGTATAATTAAATTGTGATTACGGAACTAGCATAGTTGATTTGCTTATGACATAATATATTTTCTGTAAATCCTGAGAGACTTGATAACTTTTTTAAGATGGAATAGCCACTTTCGACAAAAAAGAAGAAGAAATAATACAGATAATTAATACAAGGAAATATAAATGTTGGTGGTGGATCATCTGTAGATGTTCAAGATATACTATAGCAACGTGAAAGAATCGACACACATGGTTGTCGCATGAGAGAGATTGATGATCTCGTGAGCAATAAGCAAAAAAAAAGGATTGATTAGTCGAAAATGAAGTTTACTAACCTCTTGTTGGTTTTTCCCTCTGCAAGATTATAAAAAGAGGGATGGAACTT
>Ga0325414_1002215_pt1 | contig 19520 bp, 6 predicted proteins | sample PopdelMetagenome_8_FD_206183 | JGI IMG/M metagenome (GOLD analysis project Ga0325414, IMG submission 206183) | Populus deltoides microbial communities from Bellville, Georgia, United States - Leaf-PdKOR-R3 | ecosystem: Host-associated > Plants > Phyllosphere > Phylloplane/Leaf | place: USA... | reverse complement strand
CTACCCCATGGGCAAGGAATCGACATCATTATCCTATGAACCAAAATAATTGGAGACAAGTAATAATGGACGCTAACTCAAGTGTAACGTGCATTGCATTGTTAATTTAGATAATGCTCTTTTTTTTTCATCATCAAATATATATATATATATATATATATATATATTATTTGATTCTAGTCATTTTAATATTTTATATTTTAATATCAAGTTTTATTTTTTTCATGTTTTAATCCCTGAATACTAAGATAAAAAAAAATATCAAAAAATATTGAGAAAAAAAAAGTGTTTGTATAGTGACATTCCAAACATAAAAAAAACTAATATTAAAGTTAACATGTTTTTTTATTATGAGATGGGTTCAATAAATATGTTGTTTTTTTTTTGTCTCTCATTGTAACGATGTATTTTCTAACCCTTTTCTGGTCATGAAAATTAAATATTATTTTTATTTATTTAAATTTTAATTAAAACCATCTCTTTTATTTTTTAAATTATTTACTTTAATTTTTATTTAAATAATATTTAATCTTTTTAATTTCATGACACTTTAAGGAAATTATTTTCAATTTGTCTTTAATCTTGTTTGTGTTATATTTTATGTAAATAAATTGTATTTTCATGATACATTTATAAAAATAAAGGTTGTTTTTTTCTTAGAAACCAGATTTAAGCTCTAAAATTAAAAAAAAAAACATATAAAAAAAACCCAAGTAAAAAAATATTTATATATGGATCTATTTTCTCTGCTTTTACTGGGAAGATCAATGTTTTAATATTTAAGAATTAATAAATCTTTTTTTGTTTATTGGTTTATATATATATTAATTTACTTTATTAAGTCAGCGGATTCGAAGCTTTATAGACGGGGAGATAATCAGCAGGGGAGGTCGGAACTGAGGACTCAGAGAGAGGAAGGACAAGACTACACGTGGGTGTTGGGACCTGGGGGTTGCGGTTTCGGAAATTTTGGATCTGTAATCTGGGAGAAGCAGATAATTGAGGGAATTGCCATTTGTATGAGAACAAGTCTAGTTTCACCTCTTTTATTAAAAAAAAAGAAAAAAAGAAAAAAAAGGGGTTGGGGTTGACCGTAAGAAAAGAAATGGTTGACTTGACTCTTTCCCTGGTAAAAAAAATTGCGTTTGACCAGGAGGACTCGAGAAAGAGTTTGAAAAGTCAAAACAATTTATTTATATATTTATTGTCGAAACCAAATTCAAAGAAATAAAATTTAACACCACCCTGACGGCCCGACCCAATGGTTAATTTCAGATTTATTGCTGAAAATGAGTACCGGAATTGCTACGACGATCGTTTTCGGCTGGCCCATTTCTTACTTGCACGAAACATGGGCTGGCTGGTAAACTCACGCTCGGGGGGCCCATGACCTGAACACTTACAGGGTCCAACCCACTATTAATTCATCCGGGGTCCGAAAATGTAGTGCGAATTCGTTTATATTTCGGCTTGTCTAGAGCCTGTTGTTCTTCGCGGCCACGTGTTGTATTTTTTTAAAAACACGTTTTTTATTTTAAAATGTTTTTTTTTGTATTTTGGATTGTTTTTACTTGCTGATTTTAAAAAATAAAATTATTATTATTAATATATTTATAAATAAAAAAATATTTTAAAAACAATCATCACTATAATATTAAAAACTATCTTAGCCGTTTATGGCAACCATAGGACGGAAAATTATTATACCAATTAGACTTACATGGAGTTGGGAACAAAGTCACTCTCTGCTGCGACGCTGACCTTGTTATTGATTGATGATTTTTGTTTTGAATCAACAATTATTTATTTTATAACATATGCTTTTTTTTTTTCCATGGAATCGTGAGATATTTGATGCATTAGAAATGACCTTTAGGATCACGAGAACACAACCCTTGGGAGGGATCAAGGATCGCTGGCATAGCTGGGGACTAACATGGAATTGAAAAGAACGTCTCTTCGATAATTATTGAATGTTTTTCACGTCAACCATGCCAAGCAGCTACAATGCTTTAACATTTGGCACTTTATGTAAGAGATTCAGCGCATATAAAAGTCGATATGTGTGTGCTGTAAATGTGCATACTAACTAACTCGGAAATATTATTAAACTTGGTTAATTCTGGCAAGTTAATATAGCGACATGTACTCCAGCCTCAATTTAATTTTAAAAAAAAATAGGAGTGAAAGTTAATTCGATGTCAGGAATTAACCCAAAATATTTAAAATATTACCTTTTTTTTTTATATATATACACTTATTTTTTCTGCACGTCAAAAAGATTTGGATTCCTCATATATTTTGTATATTCAGTAACCAGCAGCATCATAGATAGAGAAGTATACTAGCAACATATCTAATTTTATTATAGAAATTTTATAGATCAATGACCGGACCATGCAAACTAGTAAGACCCTCTCTTGGATAAAAAAAGAGATTTCTGGCTCCATTTCTTTATTGCTCATGATATATATAATAATTGGGGCATGCATTTCAAATGCATATTTCATTTTTACACAGCAGGGTTATGAAATCCGCGCGAAGCAACTGGTCGTATAATTAAAAACTAATTTGATCTTTTTTAAAAGAATTCAACAACATCATTAACTTAATGTTTTTATAAAAAGAAATTTGAAATGACTATATTTTAGATTGATTTATATCAAATTAGGTTAGCTTCCCTTGATCTAGATCATATGATAATAAAATAGATATTTACATATGATAATAAAATAGATATTTATATAAAAATAATGAATAAAATTATAAAGGAGAAATATATTTTTTTTTTATTAAAATTATCTTTTTTGATTCATGTTTTTTTTTTGATAAACATAAATTACCAGCAGCATTGTTCATTGAATAAAAAACAACAATAATCAAATAAAAATTAGAAAAAAAACTATAACGATAATAAAAAAAAACCTAATTATCTTATTCATATATTTTTTTAATTCATGAAAACATGTTTTTTTCTCTTTTCATTAAAAACATTGTTTTAAAGCAAAAACTTATTATGATGGTTAAAACAGATATCAATTAAAAAATCAAAGTGTAAATTTAAAAATTCTGTTATGCCGCATAATATCTATAAAAAGCTATGGATGTGTGTGTGTATATATATATATATCGTGACTCAATTAATTATTACTAAAGACATGGTTATTGAATCAAATTGTTAAATAGCTAGCAGCTTGAAATGTACACGTGCCGTGGGAGTTCTTAAACAGATGTTGATGAGAAATTAATAGGTCACCTCCAACTTTAATTCAATGACAAAAATGATCTTCTAGACTTCCAGCCATGCATGCAACCAGCGCTCCATCGTATAAAATTATAGTAAAAAAGAAAAAAAAAGGGAAGAACAGGGAGTGGTTACACAAGTTAATCCAATGTTGACAGCCGAAGCTCAGCGCTTCCAAAGGAGATCAGAAGGAAATTATAGCAACAGAAACAAACTAAGACTGCAGCAATGGCTAGACTCATTTCTCGTGACACCAACCATTTTTACCATTACAACGTTGTTGGCATACCCCTTTTCACACGCCTATTTTTTTCTTCCTTATATTCTCTTCTCTCTCCATTCACAAATCCCGAGCACTCCAACTCAAAGAATTCCCTGTAGGAGGAAAAAAAAACAAAAAAGAAACTGTCTCCGTCCCTCCATTAAATTCTTGATCGATGGTTAAGGGTGTTTGCAGATAACGTGTCGCTGATGTGTTAACACGAGAAGGTTAATCAGTGGCAGAAGGAATAAATAATCGATCTGAAAATGAAAAATTAAGAAATGGAGGTGCAGCGGTTAAGGCAGTTGATGTTACTTTGGTCTAGAATACAAAGCACCCGTGTGGCCCTCGTGGGTGGGAATCACACCGCCGCCAGGTTTTGTACTCGCTAAGTTCTTGTTTTGCTGCTCTCCCTCCCGTTATTTACCTTAGATATTTAATTGATTAGACATCTTGCTTTAAGGTGATTTTGATTTCTTCCTTCCTGCGTGTAGCTTGATTTTCTCGTAGAAACCATTCACGTTCAATATTTAGCCAACTTCATCAGCCTTTTTTTTTTTTGAAATATTGTTTCTGCCATAATCAATTTTTGCAATTATGGCAATTCAATTTATACAACGATTTCAATCCAAAAACCTCAAGAAAGACAGGCACTTACCCTTGCATACCAAAAGCATTGATTTTTATGGCGACAAATACGTGATCATCAAGCTCCCTAACATTAGGGCCTTGAGGCTTCTCGCACAATCTTTGCTGTTGGCGTTGATCTTTGCCACATTCCCCTTGTTGAGAACAGTGCTTTCCGATGCTTCTATATCCTCTGGGTCACCTATTCTTGAGCCTGAATCTGATCCCAATTTATTCGATGCTAAGGTCTTGCCTTTACTTATCCATGATTTAGCAAACGAGGGGCTACTTAAAACGGGGGACAATGCAGTTTTTGTTAGCAGTGGCAATGGCAATGGCATTGGTAATGCCATTCACATCTCTGAGATCCTCAATGTCAATGATACAAAAATCGTCTCTGCTGCTAATTTGGATCGACAACGCTCAATTCCTGGAGAAGCACTCGACTTTGCCTTCATCTATGATGACTTCCAGACGACCTCAGAATTCATTGACCGGACTCTCAAAGTTGGTGGCGTTGCGGTTGTTCAATTAAGCAATGATCCTTCCTCTGCATTCGACAAGCCTTTCAATTACAAAATAGTTTATCTCAGGAGATTTCAGGCCGCTAATATTTTGGCCATGAGGAAAACAGGAAATGGGGATGCTAATTTGATCACTCAAAGGCGGCTTCTAGGATATCATGCCAACGAGGCAAAGAAAGCAGCACTAGAGAACCTGGAAGATGTTCTCCTGGAACCTCCGCGGGCAGCATCGGGTAAATCGAGCAGATACCTGAAAAAGACAAGATATCTGCCAGACTTAATGGGTGATTCACTTGAAAGTTATCCTCGTCGTGTATTCATTGATGTGGGGTTGCCAGAGAAAGAAGGTGGAAGTGGTAATGGATGGTTCGCTAAGAATTATCCTACAAGAAATCTTGATTTCGAAATGTACAAGATTGAGACAGTGACTGAGCAATCGTCAGGGAAGCAGGTGCCTCAGGTAGAAGAAGTTGGGATGTCAGATTGGTTGAAACATAATGTGAAGGGGGAAGAGTATGTGGTGATGAAGGCAGAGGCGGAAGTGGTGGAGGAGATGGTGAAAAGCAAGGCAATAAGGTTAGTGGATGAGCTTTTCTTGGAGTGCAAGCCACGAAGGAACGGGAATGGCAGCAAAAAGACCTACTGGGAATGCTTAGCATTGTATGGAAAGCTAAGGGATGAGGGTGTTGCAGTGCACCAGTGGTGGGGTTGATCGACGAACAAGATCGAAAAAAGAAAAGGGAGACCAATTTAAATTAACATGTTGCAATTTGTGTACTATTGTTTTTTTTTTTTTTTTCATGTCGTTTGTGCGTTTGATATTAAATATTTTTAACTTGCGGGGGTGTTACGAGCATATTGTAAATTATTTGAATATTCGATCAACAATGAGATTGAGATGGGGTGTTCCAAAACAGTTTGAAGGGCTTTCCATTTTCATTTGAAAGCAGAGTTCTCCAAACCACACGCACACACATATATATAGGATAAATCCTAATTCATATCAATACAATTACCACTCTCATTTTGTTTTCATAATTAAACAAAACCTTAATCTATGATACAACACAGCTTCTATGGCAACAGGACGTGTCCTGTTTAATTATTCAGCACGGCCTATTTTGCAAAGAAACATAACTCAGCAAACGCTAATTAGGAAAAAGGAACAGAATTCTAGTTACATAGCTCACGGGCAATTCCCAAACGGGAATTGGTCGTGTCAAACATAATCCTAAGGTTCTGCTGCTGCAAATTGGCTATAACATTCAACACTGAATTCACATTGTTTGGTGCTGCAGCCATAGACAAGCATGCTAGTGACCCAGAACTGCTATGTATCAAGCTGTTCTCCATGGGCAAGACCAAGTTCAAGCCCTCGAAGTGTAGCGTTATTGCAGGTGCTTCTGCTTCATTTGTTGCAGCAAAGCATGTGTCGAAGGCACCTAAACTTGAGATTGGGCCATTCACTTGCTTTCTAAACTCATCGCGGATGGCAAAGTAAACGGGTTGGACAAATCGGGTTATGACTGTACCGGAGTCGATTATGGTCCCTGCTCCGGTATTTGGGTCAAAAACAAGTTGTTCAGAGGGAATTGGTACTTTGATCCGGCCCACGCTAACTCCAGTTAGGTTAACGTAGTATAGGGATGGGCGGTGGGGGTTTCGTAGAAGCGGGGTGGTCCTAATGGACTTGGGTTGACCAACAGGGCCGAGCTTGAGAGAACCTGAGAAGTAGTAGCTCTTGAAACTGGGTAGACAATAAGAGAAGACACCCGAGTACATTGCCCCTGCTTGAGATATTAACGAGATGGGTCCACGGCCCAGACCCAATAACCCTTGGGGTGGTATTGACCCACCGGAGACTGCGTTAATGCATCCAAAAGTAAAACCTGGAATTACATCGTTGGCTAATGTTATTGCATCTTGCACAAGAGTAGCTGTTAAGGAGGAGTCTCCACCGTAAGATTGGTTAAAAAGGCAAGCGGAGGACCCGGTAGCTGGGCAGGAAAATCCACGGACTTGGGAGCATTGGACTCCAGAACAGTCCAGTGACCCAAGAGTCGTAGAGGCATTGGGTAAGAATGTGGTGCTCGAGCACCCGGTGCACCCTGAGCAAGGTACCCATGCAGCATCGTTGCTGGTGTCAAGGACCATGAACATTTGTTGACCCGGGGTGCCCAACTTGACCCGGACCACATAGTTAGCAATCTTTAGGACCTGCTGACCCGGGGCAATTGGGACTGCAGTGGTCTTTTGGTCTGCTAACGTTGATAAATATTTGAGCCTTTCTGGGTCTTTTGAGGCCATGGTGATGACCGTGTTGACCCATGAATCTTGCTTGGGCGGAACAAAAGGTGAGCATTTACTATAGATGGGAATGACAGAGAGATCAGAGGTGTCTGACTGGGTGGCACAAGGATCTAAAGCTTTAGTAGTCGAGAATAGAAGGGCAAACAAAAAGAATGTAGCAGCACAGTGAGGGAAGTCCATTGCTATGGACTCTGAGCTGAAGGAACAGCGGACAAGGTAAGATTGTTGTTGTGTGTGCATGGGTGGAAGTGATATGCATGAACATATATGCAGTGAGGCTCTGGGAGGGTTTAAATTACTGAAACACCCTCGTAATTATTGCAATGCGATACCAGGTTAGTCCAGGTAGGACAGATCTTTGGCTCATATCATCAAGCAGCATGATCTGGGGTCCAGTTGGGGCCATCCGAACGTGTTAATTATAGCTCCCAAAATTATCACAATGAGCCAAGATGTAGATAATAAAGAACTCCAACTTGGAGGCAAACTACAAAGCTAGCCTTCTTATAAATAAAATTTACGAGTTGTATTCTTCTTCTCTTTTTTATTTGATCACTCTGGGGCTCTTTTAGAAGGCTACAAATAAACTGACGGGTCATAAGTGGTGGACAGCTGAGCTTTAATGCTCCGGTGAATTAAACTTGGGGAAGAGGAGGTATATTTTATTTTTTAAACGCGGCTATCCGGGTTAATATATGTTCATTTCACTGATCCTTCAAGATTCTAAAATTTATAATAATCAAACTAGTCACCTCAAAAAAAAAAAATTCAAGCCTCGTCAATTAAACTATACTCCCCGCGTGTAAGAGGAGATACGTCTTACTTGCACATCAATTAGTGTCATTATTAGTCGAGTGCTCAAGTGAAAATGAAGGCAGGCAGCCTGGAAATGCAAGGTGGCTCTAAGAGCATCTCGTGAATCGACCTCTTTTGGGAGGGTCGGGATCAATCCGATGATGATAAAGATTCTTGTCCGCAATGGGCCAATTGCACGGGATGCGGTCGGTCACGGGCTTGCAAAGACTTTCCCGTAAAAACTGGTCCCCCAAACTACAGAGCACTTCTCCATCGGCACCTTAAAAGTTATATGCCTAATATCTAACCTATCTCTCCTCCGCAGCGACCTTGATTTATGGATGATGGGACTAATAAAACAATATCTCCATATTAAACTCGTATTCTCCTTAAGGTCACGCATCTTCGAACTAACCTTATATTTTATTTTTAGGACCGATCACATATTTCTGTAAACCGACTTTATATTTTCTCGGCAAACTGGTCACACATCCCTCTAAGTAGATTGGTAGCGTATCCCTAAAACTCACCTTGCAAATATCCCTTTAGGAGACTAACCATGCACCCCCCGAACTAACCTTGTGCCCCCCTTTGCGGACTAACCACACGTCCTCTGAACTAACCTTTCTCCACGGTAGATTGGCTACATGTCTCTCCTCGATGGACTATATATACACGTATCTCTTCGAATAGATCTCATACTCTCAAATCCAATTGTTACACATAGAATAGCACTCAAACTACTATACCTATCCTCCATATCGTTGGTAATAAGCATTGAATACTCACACGTACTTCTGTCATGATTGAGGCCACAAAATTGCATTATGACATGCATGTTATCCTTTTTACTCGATAATTCATTAAGAGCTATAATCTTAAATGATAGCTTTTAAGATAAGTGCTACGATATTTTTCCCTCTGTATCCTTATCTTCATGTAAATTGGCGTGACTTGTGGCTGTATAAACATCAACGAGCTATCAGGTAAAGGGTTCTAATCTCTTGGATCACTTTCTTTTCTTTTTCAATCTATGGTCACACACAACATAGTATTCGAGGCTCTTTTTCTTCGTCACGGTATTAAGTACTTAAACATCATAGAATCTTCTAATCACAATGTTATACTATACTTTAAAAGGATGGAAAAAATACTTAGCCATGTCCATCGGTCTCAATTCCCCGTAAATCCATAGGTCTTAAAAAGACTTTCGTTGTGGGGTTTTATGGGACCTGCCAATATATTTATTTAAAGGTTAAACAGAGTAAAATGCCATGATTTATGAGAGATTCCGATTCATGACAGTGTGACAGAGCCCTGTATGTTAGTTATGTACACTGATCTCAGGCAGTCTAACCAGTAGAATAGTGTATTAAAGATTTATTAATACGGTCTTTTGCCTCTTATTTGTTATTTTTGTGTCAAAACTCGTTTTATATTTCCAGAAACCTTTCCTTCTGTGTTATTTTAACAGCATTTGATGATAATTTGAGTCTCGATCTGTTATCCTGATTAGAAATCAATTTTGGAAGCTTTCTGCTCACATGTGAATTAATATAGCTTTTTGGAATACTTGATAAAACGTTCTCAAATGCTTATTAGTTAATTTGTGGTCAGGTACGGCCTAATAGGACATCGAATTGGCTTGAAAGAGAAGTATATTCATTTTTGTGCCAACTAATGAGTGCCAAAATTCATCAATTGTTTAAAATGTCTGACGACTGCGTTAGCTGTAGCCAGAACCTTTAGGAGTCCTTGTACAAGGATCTTTTTGTCAATTAACCAAGCCCTGCATGCAAACGGTCCGTCAGCTTGGAAACATGGCACCTCCCCCCCCTCGTAAGGAGGACACTTGCAAATGTTTTTTTATGAAGGCACCTCCGATCTCCCTGGAAAACAATTTGTCTATCCAGTGCAAGAGAACCTGAGGCAGTTTTATGAGTTGAAGAAAAACGGATGGAAGCCCCAAATATACAAGGAAAATGCTTTCCACACTGTGCAAAAGACAACCTTGAATAAAGCAAGATGACATGGACGAAGACAGCTCCCTGTCAAGTCCTGGATGATTTGTGTGGGTCCCCGCCAAATTCACGAGGCTTCCCTGTTTAAATGCGTTGAATCGAATGAAAAATTGTCGGCTTGTAGACAGAGCAGAATGCTGCCAAACTCGTCAATTCTTCTGTTTTTTCTAGTAGCTAAAAAGGGAATAATCTTTAGAATTATTAGAGGGATGCAATCACTAATGGCCAAAGCTAATCAAGCAACTTTTGCATGTCTTCCGGCGTAGCTCATCCTTATCATTACACAACGATCACCAGCGACCATTTTGCCTCTGTGATAACCCATTTAAGGGATTTCTCCTTTCTAAAACCAATAAGCCAATTGATCAGATGTTTGGGTATGGATCATAGCCATCACTAATACACACCCCCAAGCTAAATAGAATCACGCTGCCCTTTTGCATCCTGCTTTAAGCACACCTAAAACAATTTCTTAAACCAACGCATCAAATGATGGCCCCAAGGCCCTAACTCTTGGTGAAATTGAAACCTCGCAGCAAAATTCATGAAATTTATTGCAGAAACTGCGCAACCATTCTGCGCTAGCAAGGATTTTTCGCTTCATAGCATGAATTTGGAACTGAGAAAGATTGTTGAACTCAAATTATTTGATAGAAATGAGGGAGGGGTTTGGAAATCTTATTATGCAACGTAAAAGCCGCAGTTCACGTATGACAGCGTATGAAACTTAAAATCAAAGCACCACTGGAAAGTAGAAACACAGAGAAGTTGGCACTCAAGCATCCACACGCGGTTGAGGAAATTAATCAATTTCCTAGACTATAATGAATACAACAATGCCTGTCAAAGAATACAAAAGGCGGCATTTTATAAAAATGATTACACAACAGAACACTAATATGCACCCGGCAACAGTGCAAACACGAAAGGCTCCGTGCCCCACCACCAAGATTTTCCTCCAAAATCACTCGCAAAATATATGGAACAGAGTGAAGGACAACACCACTAGTTGAAACTCTTTCCAATCACATCCACAATAATCTGCAGCCAACAATAGGACAATAGTGGTCAAGGATAACAATGGCACTCTAAGAAAATTTTGATTGACGATAGACTCAGACATAACCACTTGTATGATGATAGATGGTGAAAGTTAATCCAAACCGATGAAAAATTAAGCTATAACTTATGTTTTTTGTTTAATTTTTTTTAACTTTTAGTTGAGGTTTTTTACTAGACTTTATTTATTGAGCTTGATAATTATTGTTGGATATTTTATTTATGGAGCTATAAACTCAATTGTTTGATGTAGCAAGAGTTTTAATATTTGTATTTTATTTTTCTAAATGTCAGATAATTTTTTCTGAATTGAATAAAATTTGCAAAGTTGGTGACTTTTCCAACCCCTATTCTTTCTCTTGTTCAGCCTCTTCTTTTCTTTCTTTAACTTCTTAGCTACTTCTTTTCTTTCTTCTTTAACTTCAAATTTCTTCTTGTCCCACATCAGCTTTGATACCAGAACATGACCTTTTAATTGTTCTTACAATTAAACAATCTATGGGCTTGTTCAAATTCCTGACATTCAATCTTGTTCAAAAAACCTAGATTTTGTGGGAAGCTTTCATCAACCGGGAAAAAAAATGTAGCAGTATGAAAAAAAGAGTTTCTTTTTTTGCTTTTTCCAGTTTACTATCAAAATCTATAAAAAAATTAAAAAAAAACAAAAAAACAAAACACCTTTAAATCAATTTTGCCCCAAAATTGTAGCCACTATTCATCTTCCCCACACAGCTAACAACAAGATCATACCAAATCAGCCACCATAACAGCCACCCCCACTACCACAAAACCAATTTCAGCCACCACCAAATCAGTCTAACACCAGCAGCCAAACCGACCTCATTTAAAGACCCGATTCACGCCACCTAACACTGCAAAATCACATCACATTGTCAAACACAGCAGCTCTTGATCACCAGAACACCCAGTTCAACAAATCCCACCACTACCCAACAATTTATCCGAGTCTTCACCACCCACAGGCTGGAGGATTTCACCAGATGAAACCAATAACAAATTTTTCTGTGTCTATAGTCCCCTTCAATAAACAATTAAAAGTTTTCCCAGGAGACCAACAAAGTTATTGAGATTCTATCAAATTTGAGGGCTTCGAAATTAGGGATTTCAAATGCCTCGATTGCTAGAGAAAAAGAGAGAAAGAAACAGAGGTGAGGAGCTTCAGATTCCTTGAATCAAATCTTTAACAAAAAGAAAAGAAAAACAGACTATCTTCCTGGAATAGCAGCAACAAACCAATAGCACTTTTGCAGACTTCAAGCCAAACAACAACGCCTTCAACCTTGACCACCAGACATCCATGCCAACACACCATTTCCCTCAACCAGCTGTGGCAATTTTGATTTCTTTAACAACAGCAACAAACCAGCGAACAGACAGCCAGCACAACAAATCAGATTTTGAAAGAGGGGTGAAGAAGGAGTAGTTTTAGAAGTCTTCCTTGTTATTTTACTTTTCTATAAAGTCCTGGTTGTTTTTTTAGTTGCACTCTTCTTTCTTTTAATTTGATTTAAAAAGAAAAAAAAAAGGTGTAAAAAAAGTCATGAAAAAATGAAGTGACAATGAAAACAACAAGGAAAATTGAAGGCAGCAAAAGGAAGTCCCGAAAGGCAGTAAAAGGAAGTCATTTGGGACATCACTGACAATAGCTCCACGATGTCAAGGATAGCTCGCAATATGATTTAAATGTCACCATTTCTTGTTGATCAAATTCATGTTCTTTCACTTTTAAAGGCAGAAAGATCAAACTCATTGGATTACCACAAAGACCTAGCAATAACAACAAGAAAAGGATGAATGTGAACGAACAAGGACTTAATACAATGAGTCCAAATGAGTTTGAGAATGAGGTTGAGGAACAACCTATTATGTCTGGTTTAGTTGTAAAAGAAATTTCAAGAAACTCTCTGGTAGAAATTTCAAGAACATATGCCATTGAAGCCTTCCATCGGAAGAAGAAAAAAACACTGACCTATGCAGTTTAATTTATTAATGAAATTGAGGAACCACTCATTATCAGGTTTAAAAATAACTGCTCAATGGCACATGCAAGTATCAATCGAAATAATATTCTAAAACAGTTAGTTGTTAGTGAGAACAGCATCAAATCCAATTCAAATAATCCTAGTCCCAAACTAGTTGGAAATGGGCAGTATTTAATAAAACAAATTTCAATTTCAAAACAACTTTTTCTGCTTAAGACAATATCAACTTAAAGTAACACAGCAATGCAAACTATGCACCTTATGTGTGTTGCCACAGTGGTTATAAATTGTGGATCAATGAATCACTAGAACAAATATACAGAAATAAACTGTTACATGATCGAAAAGTGTACAGAAAATTCATGTATCATGGAATTTAAGGATTAAAGACACGGAGTGCTGCCATTACTCCACTGTGGTATTAAGAAGCATACCTAGTTTAGTTCACGATGAGGGGTCCTTTCCCTTGACTATTATGACAGGGCATTGTGCCTGGTTGGTGCAGTAATTGCTTACACTTCCCAGAAACATCCTGCTCACAAACAAAACACTTCAGCAATTTTAGCATTCTGAAGGAGCATATTGACATGCCAGTCATGCCTTTATGTCTAAGCTAATGGGATCATGTTCTTACAAAAGAAACGAAAATAAAAACTGACCAAGCTTTGTTGCTTGACGGTCTATCAAATTTTCAAATACATGGTTAAATCGAGAAAAAAGCAAATGAATGTATTTAAAATTCCAACAATTAATCGAAATGAAAAGTTCAGTAGCTAGCATCTAAAAAGTAACTCAAACAGCAACTAACAAGAAACCTTGTGCATATATCTATTTATTGGGAAAACAAAATCATTTGAGGGTTGGTTAAATGGATGCATGAATGGCTATTATTAATGAGCCCACATTTGTAATCCTTAGCTTTTTTGTCCAAAATAACTATTAAAGAAAATGCTACTCCTGCTAGAAATAACGGGTTGCACTGGGTGCAGTCATATCAGTAAAGTTGCCCATGCGTAACTCACTCTCAATCGTCAAAATTACCACCAGGATTAATATATGCTTAATTAATGAACTACAAGAACCAATACTATATGACATCTTTATTTGATTTTCAACATCAATAAAACGAAAAAAGTTATTGTAGCTCCAAAATACTTGTTGTCAAATAAATTAATCTCGAGCTGCACTAGCTACCTTTTAATAGGGCCAAAAGAACGACATCCCATCACAAGCAAATCGGCGGGCAGATTCTCGGCAACTTCACATATCTTCTCCTTTGGATCCCCAATCACCACTTGTGTTTTCACATTCACCTGAGCATTAAAGTAATTCTCAGCAGAATAGCAAAACGAATTAATAGAGATCGCAACTCATGAAGCTGACATGACATGACCAAAAAAGAAAAAGTTACTTTCTTTTCACGGCAAATCTCCAAGGCATGTTCTAGAATCGCCTCCGTGATCCTCCTCTGATGCGCTTCAATCGCCGCCGTGAACGCAGGCACCTCCAAACCACCTTAATTGATCATTTCAAGAAAACCATTAAGTAATTAAATTAAAACGGAAATTAGAATTCAAGCAGTAACGAAAGCAGAATACAGATGGTTTCAGTACTTAACTGGGTCCGCCAAAAGGGATGGCACCGGGATTAAGGCCAGCAGCGATAGACGGTGGTGATTGGACATGGAGGATGACGAAGGAGCCAGGGGTTTCAGTGGAGTCGGGAGCAGGAGATCGGAGCTTGAGGTTATCGAGGGCATATCTCAAGGCGTTCATGCTCTCCTCGCTTCCATCAACGGCTACGATCACGCATCCAAGGTTTGCACTCATGGTTTGATGGATGGATGGATTGATTTTTTACTCACTCAGCTCAGCTGCTAATTACCCTTTCGAGGATCGAGTTGACAACCGAGTCCTAGATATTTCTGTTTCCGTGGATTTGTTTATTTTTGTATTTGTTTACGTGAAAATTAGATAGTGACAAACAGAGAGAGACGTGATGATGACGGCTCTTTGATGCGCGCCAATACTTAGACAGATTATGGGCCGAATAAGGCCTTTTATGCAATGGGCTCATAGTACTTTTCTAGATAAACTATCACTTGTTCAAAACCTGTAGTTTTAAATAATTTCTCCCGGGTTTCCAGGCTGGGTCCAGTCATCATCGTTTGAACTTCAAAGAATTTTCTCGTGCTTTTGGGTCAGTTCGTGCAACTTGCAAAACTCTTGGAATTTTCGAGTTTTTTAAAGCAAACTCCTCCCAAAATTCTCTCACTTTCCTCTTTCAAAGTATTTTTTCTTTAAATTCTGCTGACCAAATACTTCAAATAAAACTTTAATTAGTTATTTTTGGTGAATTACAGTAATAACTTTATTGACATGTCTCGACATTACATATCACCTCATTTTTTGGTGATTTGACTATAACACTCTCCGGATTTAAAAAAAAAATATATATATATATATATAAAAACATTATTTGTTCCTATTTCTAAGATGGGCTATTTTACGAAAAACAGAAAAAGAAATGCCCTTCTAAGTTCAAATTTGGTGTTTCTTCTTGATATTTATTTTTAATACTATGTTCTTGTTAAATCAATGCTGGTTAACAAATTTTTTCAAAAAAAAAAAGTCAAAACTTGTTCAAGAGCATAATCATGGGAGAAACCACCTTCGTTAAGTTTTTCTCTTGGAATTGAGTCCATGAAGACTAAAATTGAATTTATTGATTTGTATAATTCACTCACCTTCTTTGTCCTTTCTTAATTTTTAGGGACTAAAACATGATAAAAAAATTTAGACTAAGAACTAATATCTCGAGAGAACAGGGAAAATATGAAGAAATTGAGATTTAAGGGATCAAATGGGACTTTTACATGGTTTTATTCTTTTTTGTTTTGCAAATTGCTTTGTTTCTTACCTTGTGTCAATTTTGGCAACTTTATAACTTAAATGTAAATTTCAATAAAAACAAGGATCAAAGTGTTGAAAAAGGTGCCCTTACACCCCACAAATGAAAAAAAAAAAACAATTTTTTTCGTTAATTTTGGTTTTTGCTCCTTTTATTATTATATTTTTTTAACTGAGCCCTGTAATTGTATTCCTGTAATGGCAACCGGCAATGCAATGGAGATGAATCAAACACTACCGTAAAAGGTAGCATTTGACCACTAAACTGCCTCGCACTTGTTTACACATGCAAGTAGGTTTTTTAAAATATATATATATATATATATATATATATATATATATATATATATATCAAATTACATAATTTCCTATAAACCAACCCAATAATTATAAAAATATCAGAACTCGGATACAATAAAATCTTCTAGATGTAAGGCATAGAAAATCAACTCTTAATGCCATGCAAATCATTATACCGTTCATAAAAATATAAAAGAATAAATCAACCTAGAAGCGCATGCTTTAAAAACTCTTAAATATAAAGGTATTAAGTAATACTCTAAAACAAGTGGGGAAAACATTATAGCTTTTCTCACATGTTACTGTGAATTTTTATAGTGCTTTCCTTTTCTATTTTTTATTCCTTTTCTGGTTTTTTTTTCATAATTTTGTTTTTGCTTTTTTTTTTTCATTGTTTTCACAAAATTGTTTATGTCAATTTTATTTTTTTAATACTGAGTTACTTAATAATTTAGTTTTATAATTTTTTTCTTTAAAACATTGCGAACTGCTATAATGTTTTTCCATATAGGTTTTTTTGTTATGATGTTTTTCAAAATTATTTGATGATTTTATTTTTTTATTTTTTGGTTTTGTTTTTATTTTTGGTTTTTTTCCCTGATTTTGTTTTCATTTTTTTTCTTTCACAAAATTGTCTTTGTCAATTTTATTTTTTTTAATATTGATCTAGTTAAGAATTTAGTTTTGTAATTTTTTTCTTTAAAACACTGTAAATTGCTACAGTATTTCCCGTATACTTTTTTTTGTTATGATTTTTTTCAAAATTATTTGTCGATTTTATTTTTTTAATATTGAGTTAGTTGAGAATTACAACTATGGCTTTTCTCACAGAATACTGTTAATTGCCAGTGTTTCTCCATATGGTTTTTTTTTTTTTTTTTTTTAGTTCAAAATTTTATTTGTCAATTTTATTTTTTTAATATGGAGTTGGTTGAGAATTTAACTTTGAATTTTTTTCTTTAAAACATTGTGGATCACTATAGCGTTCCCCACGTGGATTTTTTTCGTTGTTTTTTGTGTTTTTTTATGATTTTTTTCTAAAATTATCATTGTTGATTTTATTTTTTAATATTAAGCTGGTTGAGAATTACAATTATAATATATGAAAAAAGCAATGTAGCTTTCCTCATAAATTACCGTGGATTGCTATAGTGTTTTCCCCGCGTGTTTTTTTCTTGTTTTATTATGTTTTTTTTCTAAAATTATCTTTGTTGATTTTATTTTTTTAATATTTATTTGTAATTATAACACCATCAAGCAAATTTATTTTATAAACTCGCGGCAGCGCGCAGGCATTCCATAGGATCTATATATAATTGTCTCATATGAACCATTATGAAATTACTTAATCACCCTAGTAGAATAATTTATTGGTTTTTCTATAGGGGCAAAATAGGTATTCCATGCTGATATTTGAAAATATCAGCCATTCCCTTCAAGTTTTTCACCTTGGTCCTGTCATTTAATCTCACTTCTCTCTAATAAATTAGTCTATACTGTTCTAGAATCTGGTCCACCAAAGGCTAGACCGGGGAAAATAGAAAAAAAGCACTATGGATAGTTTGTTCACAATACCTTGCGTTAGGATTCACAGTGCACTGTCTAATAAATTATATCATGTGAGTGGATTCAGAGTACATTGTATAAATAAATTCTCTATACATTTTACATTTACTGATAATAATCATAAACGCCGCAAGAGGACACTGCTCCTGGGAATACCTAACCTCGCTGTCTCTTATTAAAGAATTACAGAGATTAATTGTTTTTTAAAGTTTTTTTATTAAAAAATATATTAAAATAATATTTTTTTTATTTTTAAAAATTTATTTTTGAAATTAATATATTAAAATATCTAAAAACAAAAAAATAATTATTTAAAGTAAAAAAATAAAAAAAATTATTTTTTTAAAATATTTTTAAAACACAAAAACAAATAATCACCAAACTTATTAGATGCAGCATGTATAAATCTAAATTCCAAGGACGAGTCGGCTAACCCTACAAACTGAGAAAAGATCTTTTTATACTTTTAGATGCTCAACTAAGATCCTACTTACTTGCCTTTTCCTTTTCTTTTCTAATCATCTCTAGAAAAGAGATAGCTTTCAAGGAGGCATTTATGCATGGATTAACCTCTATCAACTAGCAACTCAATTAGGCATTTATGGTGGTTGCAATTCTTTTATTTTTTTTTATAGTATTTCATGATGTGATAGAGATTATTTTTTAAATTATTTTTCACTTTAAAATATATAAAAATAATATTTTTTATATTTTAAAATTAATTTTTATATTGAAAGAAATTTTGAAACCGGCACAGTCAACAAACGGTGCCGTGCAGATTTCTCAACACAAGTTTTTCTTCTTCTTTTTTTTCGTGGCGCAGTTAAAATTTAATTCCGGGCATCGCAGTTAAAACTGCACCAATCAGTAATTTTTTTCCCGTGAAAGCAATCATTTTACAAGCGCGACACATAACTTCAAACTCATGCTGTTCATTGAAAGAGAAAAATGCTGTCGTTATCACGGAAAGGAAGGGAACAGTTCATGGTTGTGGTGGGGAAATTTCATCAGGATCACCACTCAAACATTATCCGTTGCCCGTATAATAAGTTGGAACCAAATGACGAGGAAAGAGTCAGGAATTTTGGAAGTTATGCATCCAACTCTGACTATCCATTGACTAATGAATCCAACTACCGCATCACCAGATTTATAATTTTCGGTAAAAATAAAAATAAAAAACCGAACATAAGAATTGTCAAAACCCTGTACCATTACTGCTAATTGTCGTTATCGTTATTACTAGGATATTCTCCTGTTTCACTGCGGTTTGTACTTTTGCTTTTAAATTACAAAATATTAGGAGTATGAATTTTTTTTAATAATATTATTAAATTCAATCAAGCTACTCGATTTTGAAATTTGTCAATCCAACTTCTTATATGGTTTAAGTTTTGAATTAAACCATATAAAAACTAATTCAAAATAAATTATTCAATTTAATAAGTTTAATATAACTTTAACAACCAATAAAAACATGAAAAAACTTTAAAATTATTTTTTTAAAATATTAGGATGGTGTCAGATTGAATCGAACTCTCTCACCGTCCGACATGGGTCATTAACTTCAATGAGATTAATAACTTTGTTGTTTTTATAAATTATTTTTATTTAATTTTATGATAAATTAAATGCTTTCAAAATCACGAGCCAGCATAAAAATATATATTTATTTAAGATCATGATAACCTTGTGAAAAGTTAAAAAAAAAACTATGAATTTCATTTCTCAATTAATCCAATATTAAAAAGAATTAAATAGAAAAAATAATTAGAAAAATCAAATGACCGAAAACTAAAAAAACAAACATATCAGGTTTTATGAGTAAATTCGCTAAACTTGTAAATCTGGTAACCTGAGTTAATACGTCAAATTTGCAAACCGGGTAATAGACTCCATT
>Ga0325414_1002213_pt1 | contig 19523 bp, 18 predicted proteins | sample PopdelMetagenome_8_FD_206183 | JGI IMG/M metagenome (GOLD analysis project Ga0325414, IMG submission 206183) | Populus deltoides microbial communities from Bellville, Georgia, United States - Leaf-PdKOR-R3 | ecosystem: Host-associated > Plants > Phyllosphere > Phylloplane/Leaf | place: USA... | reverse complement strand
TAGTATTATCCCCCCCCCCCTCCCCTGTTACTTTTTGTTTATGGAGCAACCTCCTGAGTATTAACAGTAGTTGCTGTTGCTGTGAAGACAAGGGTGATGGTACAGATGCAGAGTCAGGAGTACAAGAAGAAGATTTTCTCATCCAGGATGAGATTTTTAAATCTCGTCTCGTGAGCATGAAGCGTGTAAGTCATTCTGTTATCTCCAGGCTGCAGTTGGTAAGGATTGCAAAAGTTGGAAGTGTTCATTTATAAATGCATCCCTTGCAACTGAGTTGTTGGTTCACTGCAGGAGGAAGAGACTATTTTGCGTGAAAGAGATCGCTATGAACTGGAAAAGGGACGGCTCATACGTGAAATGAAACGGATACGAGATGAGGATGGTTCACGTTTTAATAATTTTCAGATTTTAAATCTCCGATATGCCCTTCTAAATCTTCTTGGTAAAGGGGGATTTAGTGAGGTTTACAAGGTCAGAACTTCGGCAAGTCAGTTCATTTGATGATTCAAATATTAACTACTGCTTGTTTGATCAAGTTTCCTATTTACCATGACAAAAGTCTAGATCATTTTGTTGCCATCATTGGCAATTGTAAAAGCATATTTTTTTGCAGTGATTTGAAGTGAGAAATTTCCAGCAGGCTTATGATTTGGTGGACCATAGATATGTTGCATGTAAGCTTCATGGTCTGAATGCTCAGTGGAGTGAGGATAAGAAGCAAAGTTACATTCGGCATGCAATGCGGGAGTACAATATTCATAAGACATTGGTGCATAATCACATTGTTCGGCTTTGGGACATTTTTGAAATTGACCAGAATACGTTCTGCACTGTCTTGGAGTACTGTAGTGGTATGACATTTAATCTCTTGACAACTGTTGGTCTGTTTATAGTTTGATGTATAGTAGACTAAAAACTCTCAATCTTTTACAGATTTTTTCTTTTCATTTAACCTTTTTTATTTTCTCAGGTAAAGATCTTGATGCTGTTCTTAAAGCTACACCTGTATTACCTGAGAGGGAAGCTAGGATTATTATTGTCCAGATATTTCAAGGCCTTGTATACTTGAATAAAAGAGCACAGAAGATTATCCATTATGATTTGAAGCCTGGGAATGTTCTTTTTGATGAATTTGGCATTGCAAAAGTTACTGATTTTGGTCTTAGCAAGATTGTGGAGGAAGATGTTGGATCACAGGGAATGGAACTTACATCTCAGGGAGCTGGAACGTATTGGTGAGTAACACTGCAGTTTGTCATTTGTGATTTATCCTGGACGTTGTAAATGTTCTATTCTTTTTTTTTTTTCAAGACATGAATGCAGTTGCACTAATTTACTAGACATCACTTTCACTCGTACTAGTGATAAAAAAATCTTTTCTAGTTTGGCTACCTGGGCAACATTTTGATTCTGCTTTCTTTTGTAATTTTAGGTATTTGCCACCAGAATGTTTTGAGCTCAGCAAGACACCTTTAATATCTTCAAAGGTAAGTGAACTCTGTTTTCTCCCCATCGAAGACATTTAGTCACAGCCAGAGCCAAGAAAACACAATCCATTTTTCTGAAATGAGGATTTCTCATATTTTTGGGTCTCATGCTCCTCTGAATTGTGTGCTCATCAACCTTTCAGTGGTTGAGTCTGTTTAGTCTTGCTTAAGAATTTCCAACAGTTGGTTATCACCAGAGACAATCAACTGCTTAAACTTCGTGTATTTTATTTTAACCTTCTTTGAAATGCTCTTTCTTGGGATACAGGTTGATGTCTGGTCAGCTGGAGTACTATTTTACCAAATGCTCTATGGCAGACGTCCTTTTGGGCACGACCAAACCCAAGAACGAATACTTCGTGAAGATACAATTATAAAAGCTCGCAGGGTTGAATTCCCTTCAAAGCCTACTATCTCAAACGAGGCAAAGGTGAGTGATGTGTTTTGGCAGTTCTCATTGCGTGTTTGCTTGGGTCTTATTTTCACTGCACTGGCCGGACAATGATTTTATACATATTCCTGATGGATTACAGGATTTGATTCGTCGATGTCTAACCTATAACCAAGCAGACAGACCAGATGTCATGACCATTGCTCAAGATCCATACCTTACTTACGTAAAGAGGTAAAGAGTGTACAAAGTCACAGATTAAAGATTTGTAGAGGGCGGGGAGGTGGAAGATTTCCTTTTGGCCAAGCTGGAAACAAAGTTGTTGCCGTTAAACTTGGAATTTTGTATAGGTTGTAAAGATTTGTAATTTTCCCGTGCTTTTTCAAGGTAACAAATCTAGGCAGCTGCTCCCCCGTCCCCTCCTAGTTCATTTTTGTTTTGTTCGTTGTAATTCTTGCCTGTATCTTCTCCGCCTTCAGGAAAAAAGAAAATGAAATATATAGATAAATTGGTTTAACTTGACGGAATGGTCAGTAGGCAAGCTTGGTGCTTATGCCAAACCTAACTTTGCTTGCTCTTGAGAACCGAGTTCTTTGCTAGACAATTATCCTTCACCAGCCTGCTTCAAAGAATCCAGCCCCACTAATCGCCTCTCTCCCCATGATTGGCATGATACGCAGCATGCCCGCACAAAGTCCGTATGGTATTCAACACCCCATTCTCATTTGATACCAGTCCTTGCAATGTTTTGACCCATGCATCAATGGAGGCAAGCGAGCACGCGTGTTGGAGACTAACCATCATTTTAATACTAAATTTATCATTCCTACATGTGTTCAAATATTCTTCCAAGAATTCGAGTTTTAAAAAATTCTCTCATTTAATAGTTCCATATTCCTGTGGTGGTAGCTAATTCACTTCTTAAACACAGTTTCTTGAAGGCCAAGATATGATAAAATAATGTGCTAAAAATTATGCATCTGAATTTGGATGCTAGCCAGCGTTATATGGAAATATAGAAGTTAATATTTAATTTATTTTTAAAATAGATAATGCATTTTTTTCATAATAAATGGATGTGTATATCACAGGATCGATGTTTGCAGCCAGAATATTACCTCAGCTAATCATTAGGGCTTGTATTATGAGGAGAGAATGACCAAAAAATAATGTCCATTTAGAGCTCCTACGAGCCTGCACCTATCGGATATGCAATGGAGTTTTTTCCTTTTCTTTTCCTTATTCTCTCGTGATGATCAAGGGACTAGTCCAAACATTAATTATTTTTGGTAGATGTGACACTTTCACTTCAAGGTGTATAGCTTCTCATAATCTCTTACCCAAATCGTGTTTTAATTTAAACTAAAAAATATATTTAATCTAGCTCAAATCTCTTTCAAATTCTAATGCGTCCACACCAGAGAATTTGTTTTTTTTTTAAAAAAAATGAAATGAACTTTCTTTTTTAATTAAAAACGATTATCTTGAGTTAACCATTGTTCACTTAACAATTCAATTATTCAATTGAATAGCAATTCAATTTGTTTTTTTTAATGAATCAATATCTTTTAAATAAAAATTATTAATTCAAGTTGATGAGATTTTTTTTTGTTAGACAATAAAGAAAGTCTTAAAATCATGCATTAATCTTGAAATTTATGAATATAAACCCGATTTATTTTACTATTAAAAGTTTGTTTGGAATTATAGTGATAATTATTTTTAAAATTGTTTTTTATTTTAAAATATATTAAAATAATATTTTTTTAATAAATTATTTTTAACATTGACATATAAAAAGTATATATGAAAACATAAAAAAATTAAAAAATTAAAATTTTTAAAAATACTTAAAAAAAATTTCAAAGTCACCTCTTATGTTTGTTAGTGATCAGGTCGTATTTGAGTATCCTGTGCATATACATGAGAGGCAAATGTTGCAATAAAACTAAGAACTGGCTAGCACTTCATCCAACACAGACCACTCAGTTAGAACCACGCAAATATTATCCCAATCGCATAGAATTCTACTTGCCTTTGCTAAACTCCTGATGGCATTTTTTTTCTCCTCTACCTCCACAATCCCACGAACAAACCCGACTTTGCAATCCAATCATAGCATAAATAATGTTCGGAACCGAAAACTCAAAGTGGTTACTAGATGTGAATCTAGAGAATCATCATCATCATCAGAGACAAATTTGCCAGCAAAAAGTACTACCAAACTTGGGATAGGGTCTCCTGTAGTTGTTATTGAGGCTCCCAAAATGATCAAGACAGCAGCAACCATGCCCTGCCTCCGGGTTAACACTGGCTTGGTTAAGCCTGGTGATGTGGGAAGGTAACCCTTCTCTCGCTCTCTTGAAGATGTGTGCATATATAGCAGATTGTTGTTGACCGAGTATTGATGAATATACAATTCGATATGTGTTATGTGCAGAATTGTGTCAAGAAAGCCCAAGGATGTGTGGGCAGTTCGTCTTGCTATTGGCACCTATCTCATAGATGGCAAATATTTCAAGCCCTTGGAGCTCAGTGAATGATGAGCTACGAGGTTGCTTTCAGGTGGGATCGGAAGACTTCATGCTCGTGTACGGGTGTGATAATGGAAGTGTAGTAGAACACGCTTTGCATTGCAAAGCTTGAGATTTTTCTCTCTTGTTCTTTCTTTATCAATATGATATTTTCTTCGTGCCCGTATATCATAATTAACACTGCATGAACTCGAGGACTTCACCTCCAGGAACTTGCATCAATGGCAATCTTTTTCTTGACAAGAAAATTAGACCCGCATCTTTCAGATGCAGGTTCAATAAACTTTGTAGAAATGTATAGGCAACTTGGCATGACTGCGAGTCAAGACAGGACTCTTGAGCCCAGCTGGTGCATGATCCACAAGGATTAGAGAAGGGGGTTCTTGTACATTGGGGAAGGAAGGGCTTGTACCATGGCCATACAAATTCTTATCCCATTCGATCCTCACCCTGTTCGTTGCATCGATCTGTGGCAAAACTGCATCTACTTGATTACTAAAACAAGCATCTTATACTGCCTGATTATAAAAGAGAAACCTGAGGTGAATATGTATAGTGAATGGATTACTGTGCTAATGATAGGTTAATGGGCGCATAACCAAAATTAGAGGAGGTAGCTCCTTTAGTTAGGAGTGTGATTGCCAATTGCCATGAATGAGCCTGAGCATTACTTCTTTCAATTTTTCCATGAGAAATAGCTGATAGCTGAAGGCATTGGCACATGGAATTATGGTTTTATTGGTTACAGAAAACAAGATTTCCCTTCACTTCTCTTGATTTCAATTTGCCAAGGCAAAAAAAGTTCACAGAGTACAGAACCATGTAAACAAAAACCTAATGCGCTAAATCTTAATTATGGTCTTCTCTTATCCGAAACCACATTATATGATGAAAACATGATCAAGAGTTCACTACCAAAATAAGAAATTAATCAGTAATTCGTAGAGTTGATCATTGATATTCCATCTCTAAACACAATTGAATGACCATTAGCAACTTTTTTTCCATCGAACATATAAATTGATCAGCTACATCTACTGAGCAATCCGAACTCTTTTAACTTCTAGAAAGTAAAGCTCACCAGATTATTCGAAACATCTCAACAAATCTAAACAAGTATTGATCAGGAGTTAACACGGAGAACCGATAATTTCGTCAGTGTGCTTTCCCAGTTTAACTACTCGATCTACGAAACAAATCCTCAATCTTGCTTGCGGTTACAGATATCAATAATAATAATGTTTCCTTGTCAAGAAAGAAACTTAGTAGATGATTCAAGAAACTATCTTTTTTGATGAAACCCACTCGCCATTAACCCAATCCAAGTGAATACTCAATCTTGAGACATGGTAAGCTATCTCATCCCCTGTTGTCTCGGAGAAGACAAAATACAGAGGCCCTCTCTGTACAGTAACCTTGCCTACCCACCACCCATCATTGTCAAAAGCGTCAACCTTATCAAACATAGAAAACCCGCTTCCAAATTTGAATCTCAGTGGCACTGGCCTCACCTCATCAGCAGAAACTATCTCTATCAGTAGCTTTGACGTATCTTCCTCTTCGACTAAGTTCTTGCATTGCACTGCATGAGAGTTGGTGTCAAGTTTCTTGACCACTGTTGCTGTACTGTATAATATATGACCCGGGAAAGCCTTCTTGTGTGCTACATACTTCCACTTTGTCTCCTTTGTCGAACCCCATTGTTGTTAAAGAAATCAACAGAGAAAGAAAGAGAAGATTGAAGGAAACTCAGTGACAAGAAGAGGAAAAAAATTGTTTTTCGTAGAACGTAGAGGAAGCGTTGCAGGTTGGTTGTTTTTATAGGCGGTGGCTCTTTTCCTGAAGGTAATATAGGATTGTGACGAGGTCGGTTTGGTTGTTGGACGCGGAAACGGATAGAATCATGGAAATTGAAATTAAGTCTTTTTCGGGTACAAGGATAAATTTTTCCCCAATTATCACTTGATTGTCAAGAAGGTAGCCAAACTAAAAATTTCTTCAGAGGATCCCCATAATTTATTAAAATTAGGGACGAGAATTGGTTAATCCAGTTTGATTCGGATAAAAAGATTCAGTCAAGCTGGTTTGGTCTTAAAAAATCAATCAAGTCGAGTCAAATAACCAAACCAGACCAATTAGTTTTCAATTTTTAAAAGTTTTACGTGAGAATTAATTGTGTAGTGTCTAATAATGGAAAAGCTGGTTGAGAATTTATTTTTGTAAGGGACTTGGTTGATATTTGTTTTTAATTCGAGACTTTACACTTTGTTGACGAGAAGAAACAAGAGCCCAGACCAACAAAGGCCCTTGTTACAAGGCTTCTGCGTAAAGAGCCCAGGTTTACAGGACTGTGGAGCAAATTCTTCTGGTCCAAAACCTTGCACGGCAAAAGTTTTATTCAAGAATTCAATGTTTGATTTAACGGGTATACATAATATTTTAGAGTGATTGTAAACGATTATTTTATAAAGTATTTTTTATTTGAAAATATATAAAATAATATTTTTAAAAATTTTAAAATAATTTTTGATATTAATACATTAAAATAATCTGAAAATACAAAAAAAAAATAATTTGAAGTAAAGAAAAATATAAAAAAAATAATTTTTTTCAAAAACATTTTTGTAATGTAAAAAAAATAAAAATATAACCGTAGTAATTTAATGTTTTGATGATGGGAAAAATAAGAAATAAAATCTTGTCACCGTAGTCTATAAGTCTATCCATTGATCGAGTGATGAATACGACAAAAATTAATAAATTTTAAGGATACTAGTTGAGTTGTAGACTAAATAGGTTAGTCTTGTACATGAATAAAAAATTATCATTGTTCCAAGTTTTATTTTTAATAAAATTAAATAGTTTTTTAATCGATTGATGAATTAATCAGATTAATTTTTATTAATTTTTAATCGATTGATTGAAGATTTTAGACAAGGTGGTATATAATAAAAAAAAAAACGATGGGTCCTTTGAAGATCCAGTAAGAATGATAAGGCTTTCCTTATCCACAGCTCGGATAGCCCAACCCCATATAACAAACACCCCTCTCCCATTCCCATTCTTGCACAATACGCTTCAAGCGCATACTAGCAGAGCCACTCTCCTCATTTTCCTCTCTCCATTCACTAAATTTCACTCACGCTTTGCCCGCCCATGTTTTTTTTTCATTCCCTCGCTAAAACCCGCAAGCAGCGCTAAAATAACCGCTAGGGCTCTCTGCTTAATGGCCTTGACCTGTGCATCCGAATCAATCGCCTAAATTACCAACTCGCTCGCTCACTTGCTCCCAGTCCTCCGTTTCTCTTCTCCAAGTCAAACCCCTCTCTCTACCTTATGAAGCAACAACTTTGTAAGTTTTATTGATAGTTTAGCTTCGCTACGGAGTCGTCTCAGTGTCTGTATTTGTTACTTAGTGGTTAGGGTTTGAGCCTTCGATTCTGGTATTCTCTGTAAAGTTTTGGAAGTTGAAACCCTAGTTTTCGTGCTTCAATGGAAATGAATCAGTTAGCCGTTGTTAGGTTTTTAATTCTTTATTTTTAATTCGGACACTTTTTTTTTCCTTTTAATTTCTTGCTTTTTTTTGAAAATTTAAATTCATTTATTTTTCAATACTTGAAATAACAGGAAGAAAAGTAGCACTGAATCCACTAACGGTGTTATTCGTTAATTTATTTGACAGAGGCTGGGTTATTTTGTAATTTCAGGATGCATATAAAGCAGGTAATGCCATGCTGTTTTCCCCCCCTTTTGCATGTATTTTCTTTTTTATTGGAATTAGAAAACTGAATTTGATTTGTGTTTGGATATAGGTGATAATCGAGGGTTTTAAGAGCTATCGAGAGCAGATTGCAACCGAGCCTTTCAGTCCGAAGGTTAATTGTGTTGGTAAGTTTGTTTTTCATTGTGGTTTTTATTTTTATTAATTCTATTAACTTGTTTTTTGGGATATAATATATTGAGTGATGAGTGGTAATGCTTTTTTGATTGAAACCTAGGAGCTGTGGTTCCAGGGTCCCCTTAAATTTACACAATTCTCCCTCTCAATTTTTTTTCTTAATATGGAAACCTACCTAGATTAGGGCATTTTTATGCAGTGTCTCTCTAAGAATAGCTTTCCAATTCTTTACGGGTGTCTGTGAAGTTAAATTGTAAGCAGCGGAAAAATGTGGCATGATCAGGAACCACTTCCCACAAAATTTCATCAAATGTAGAATTTCCACATCTTCTCAAAAGAGACCAGAAATTGTCCATCTAGTAATGTACAGCACCAAGAATCATCGCAAGAAAGTTTGGTAGTTCCATAACTTTGCCATCTAATAGAAGCATTGCCATGTAATATACATATCATCACTTTGTCATCATACATGTGTGTGCGTGGAATCCCTTTTAAAATCTTGAAACTCTGGAAATGTTAAAACTATAACGGCTTGTTCGGAACCAATGCTGTACCATAATTGATTTCAACTATTTAAGTAGATTAAATTGATTTGATTTGCTAATTGAATTCTTTTGTTGGAATAGGTTTTAAAATTGAGGAGTTCATTAACTTGAGTTAATGAAAATACATTATTTACCCAACTTGCCCCCACCCCTAAAAAACTTATTCCAAGTATGCGTGCGTGTGTGTGAGAGAGAGACAGAGAGGGATGTTTTTGGGATTAATTTCTAATGGGTCAATTTTGATGCAAATCACACCCCTTTTAGTGTGATCTGCAAATCTATGAAAATCTCAAATTTTAATTGGTTTTAAAATTCATCTATGCTGCTTAAAGCTTTGCAAACACTAGAATTAGGTAAATGGTGTTGAAATGATATCATTTCTACTCGAACCTTAAGTTTCCAAACAACCTGTAAGTGTGAAGGGTATGGCCAGTTATATGCTCAGAGAGGTTGGGAGGCCAAAAAGAGCACCTGATGGCTGTTAAAAGAGGGGGAGCCAAGACCATGACAGGGACGAGGAATGCATTTCTTTTTTGCAGCTCCCTGTTTCAAGGAACTGATTGGATCTTGGTTAATGTTTAATTTATTGTTCTTTCTTTGCTCTGTCAATTTATTTTTCTGACTTGATCCATATAAAATGGGCTATCGTGTGAATTCTTCTGTAAGTCCTATATGTCTTCTGCAGTTGGTGCTAATGGATCTGGCAAGACAAACTTTTTCCATGGTGAGTGATCATGTCCCTGATTTTTTTTTGTTTTCTTTTTTGATAAACTTTATTGAAATTAATTGAAATCGAACATCTATCACAGGCTTATGATATGTTTCTTTTGTAGCCATTCGTTTTGTATTGAGTGATCTCTTCCAAAACCTGCGCAATGATGACAGGCATCAATTACTCCATGTATGTTTCATCATATACTATCTCAATTCCAATCTATGAGATCAAGGTATTTTTTTTTTGTCACCCTTTTAAGTTTGAATTATGCTGATTTCTGCTATTGAACAGGAAGGTGCAGGCCATCAAGTTTTATCTGCTTTTGTGGAGATTGTGTTTGATAATTCTGACAATCGCATCCCGGTAATGCTTCACAACCTACTTCGTTTTCTTTACTGGGTTATGGAGGGTAAATAATGGTCCAGATATTATTACAAAAGGAGAAAGATCCTTATTTTATGTTCATCTTTTTCTTCTTTTAACATATAAGTTTTCGATATTGTTACTCTTTTCCCATTGTGCTCCAGAATTTCCTTTGAGTTAGTTTTTCTCTGATGAGGGCATAATTTTGTTTAAGAAGTTCATAAAGACAAACTGTGGCCTCCATCAGTTAGGACAATGATCCAGGATTCTGCCACTATCCTTGCAGCCATGCATAAAATTGGCAACCTTTTAATGCTTTACAGGAAGAACTAGGGAAAAAAAACAATAAATGTGGCCATGCGATTTTCTTTTTGTTCTATTTTCTTCATCCCTCCTAACCTTCAAAAGATGAAAGGAACCTGATCACTCTTTTCTTCTTCCAAAGTGCTCAATCTCCACCTTGTTCTTTGTGAAATCTGTTATCATATAGATCAACCCAGATTGGTTAATATTTTATTAGGCTTTTGTCTTTAATTACTACCATCATGCCAAGTCCTTATACTCCTGGCTTCCTGGGGTTTTGGGTTGGAAGTCTCTATTTCAACTATGTAGTCCCTGCATCAACCAACTGGAACCAACTCTATCACTGTTGATGGCTACCTCAAATGGCAAGCTACTGGCATGGCTATTTTTGTGATAGAAAATGGTTGCTACACTTTTGGGGAATAGCCTTTTGTTGCAGTTATGTGTGTGGGTCATGCAAGAATTGTGGAAGAGGACAAAAAAATTTGATTGGCGCTTCTTTGTTGCTATATTATCTTAACATGGCTGCAAACTGCTTTATACAATGTCCCCTCGATCCATGTTTTGTTTTCCTCATAAGAGATATTGTTACATATGGTGTGCTTTCATTTGTCCTTTTCTTCTTGTTCTTTCACATGTTAAGCATGCCTTTTCACCTATCAACAGGTTGATAAGGAGGAAGTGCGTCTTCGAAGAACAATCGGTTTGAAAAAGGATGAGTACTTTTTGGATGGAAAGCACATTACGTGAGTATCTGTCCTTTTTAGAAAAGAAATCTATGTTCTTTATTTGCTTTATGTCTCACTGCGTTTCAATTTGTTTCTGTAAGCTCAATGATAGAAAGTCTGATAATTTGTAGGAAAACTGAAGTTATGAATTTACTGGAAAGTGCTGGGTTCTCTCGCTCCAATCCATACTATGTAGTGCAGCAAGGAAAGGTTTGACACCTTAAATCATTCTTCATGGCATAATCTTCTTAAAATTTATGTATATTCTTTTCCTGCTTGTTTATTTTTTAATTTCCTTTTTGTTTCTTGTGATACATCATAGATAGCATCATTGACATTGATGAAAGACTCTGAACGTCTCGATTTATTGAAAGAAATCGGTGGCACCCGAGTGTATGAAGAGAGACGCCGTGAGAGTTTGAAAATTATGCAGGAAACAGGCAAGGAAGGAATAGTGGAGTTGGGTTTTCTTTTGTGGATGTTTTCCAGTATGTGTATAATTTTATGTTTTCTGTCAAGCAGGGAACAAAAGAAAGCAGATAATTCAAGTTGTTCAGTACTTGGATGAGAGGCTGAAGGAACTGGATGAAGAGAAAGAGGAGCTGAGAAAATATCAGCAGCTTGACAAGCAGCGAAAATCTCTAGAATACACTATTTATGATAAGGAACTCCATGATGCTCGACAGAAATTGTTAGAGGTTAGTACATGTCAGATGCTTGGACATGCATAAAGGTTTCTTCATGTACTGCTTTTATGAATCATGAAGAATGTTACACCAAATTGCTAGTTGAAGTATATACAGGACAGACATTTCACTGACTAAACATAATTAGGATATGCTGCTCAAAATTTAGCTGACAGCAAATAAATGTGATGAAACTCATTATTTTAGATGTATTAACTCTTTCATTTCTTCCACCGGTTCTTGTACCTTGTTCTTTATGTGCCTATTTATTATGAGATAATTTAGGAGTTTTGAATGGGGAACTGGCGTTGTAGCAGTGTTAGATTGTCTTGACCTTAAATGTTAAGACCTGTCCAGGGTCTAAACTTTATTGTTTCATTTTTTTTTTCTGAGGTGAGGTAGTGCCTATATATATTTATTTGTCCCCATCTCAGGTTGAGGATGCTCGGAGCAAGGTTTCTGAAAAATCAGCGAAGATGTATAATGATGTGTTGAATGCCCATGAAGAGTCCAAGGACTTGGAGAAGGTGCTCAAAGATCTTACAAAAGAAGTTCAAGCATTGAACAAAGAGAAAGAGGCAGCAGAGAAACAACAAACAGAAGCAATAAAGAAGCAGACAGAGCTTGAGCTTGATGTGAAAGATATGCTAGAGAGATTTTCTGGAAATATCCAAGCCAAAGTATTAAACTCTAACAGAGAAATGTTAATTATTTTTTAAGGATAAAGAATGCTGAATGTTTTTATTCAATGTATGCACATGCTTTCAGGATGATGCCATGAAGCAACTTGATATTCTACAGAAAGAAATACAGGATTCTCAGAAGGAGCTCAACAAAATCAGTCCCATCTATGAAGAACACCTTTCAAAGGAAAAGGATATCACCAAGAGGTAAGCCAAGAATTCTCAGTTTTGCGCATGCTTTTGCATGTTGCACATGGACCAGGCGCAATTGTTTTGTCTACTACTAGAATTCTGAGATTGCTTGGTCCTAGTGTATGGGTTTTAGTCTTGTCTGGTAAGTGAACATGCTAAAGATCAGACTGCATTCAGATAGTGTCCAGGGTTTGCTGCAGCTCCATTACTTCGGACATGTAAAGGAGGCCTTAGATCAGTCATGATGTCAAGTCAGTAAAAAAAATTTTCTGATAGATTTATTTAGTAAAAAGTTTTTGTTTGCTTTCTTTTACAAATTTCTTGATTTTCTTTGCGCTCCTGAAGTGTATTTTCTTTCTTGGCCTTTGATGGTTCATTGTCTATGCCAAAATAGCACATTTATTTGGGAGAAAAGCTTGTGCCATGTGCAGTACCTTTCTTTCATAAACGGTTTTGGCAACTTGCAGAATAATGGAGCGTGAAAAGCAGCTTAGCATACTTTATCAAAAACAAGGTCGTGCAACCCAGTTTTCCAGCAAAGCTGCTCGTGACAAATGGCTTCAAAAGGAAATTGATGATTTACAACGAGTTCTTTCTTCAAATTTGGCTCAGGCAAGAGTTCACATTAATCTATTCTGATACTTGAACATCATCTCAGATGAACTATTGTTGTCAGGATTTTCCTAGTGGATAGATTAGGAGGCACTTTCTTATCTCATGCCCATCATTTAATTAAGAAAGGACCAGGCCTCTTATCAGACAATTCAAAGATCAAAACACAATGTCAAGTTTTTTTTTTTAATAGAATGATTAACCTCATTAGTATATTGTTTGTTCAATTCCTTGTATCCTGTTTCCAATCCATGGATTACAGCCCTTGTAGGCTAGTTGTCCTAGGTGTCTTTTTCCTCCTTTTCTTTAGGTGTCTTTTTCCTCCTTTTCTTTTGTTCTTGGGTATGCAATCTCAGGAGGTTTCTCTTTAGTAAATTTAGGTGTGAAAAGAACATTGTTAGCACTTCTTGACTAGTATAGGTATACCTTAGAAAAGGCTAAAATGTAAGGTCTCTTTTCAACTAAAAGTTTCTGTAAATTACTCCCTAAGCTATAATTTCAGCTGAAAGTGCCTCTCACATTAGTTTTTTGTTCTTTACTGTCAATAAACTAATGCATACAGCTGACATGACACATATAATAGAACATACTGTAGATGGAGGATTTGCTAATAAGTAATTAGAACATCATTATTTAAGAATTAATTGGGATTTTATTCTTGGCTTGGTTTGACCTTGTAGGGTTTGGGGCACCTATATTTGCACATATATTTCTGAGTCTTAATACTAGAAGCATGTTTTGAGTTTCTGCTATTTTGAATAATTCCTTGCTTGTGGATGTCAACAATTCCACTTGTAGATTCAAGGAAGCTTCCTGTGGATTTCTAGATTTTTTCCCTTCCCTTCATTCCTTGGTGGGTATTTTTTTCATTTTAGCCTTAGTAAAATGGACCAAGGAACTGGAACTTTCATGCTATGAGAAATAATTAATTTTTCTTTTCTGCATGAACTGGACATTTTGAGGAGAAAGCTGTTACACTTTCCATATGCTGTCCTGGCTTCAAATGTTCGGCATTTATTCTGCTTTGGTGCAATCTCTGGATTGTGTATGTGCCATGGCTATGGTGTCTAGGTCTATAGCAGTAAGTAATAGGTGCCCACAATTAAACGAAAAACAAGAGCCATAAGAGAATTTCTACTTCTATGTTGAACTGTCTGCAAGGTTTGTGCATGCCTGTTTGGATTCATTGAAGAAGTTTTGTTAGTTGGTTTGTGTATGGAATTGAACTTCTTAGCTCTGTTGTTGCAAGTCCATGTGCCTTTCGTGCTGTTTCCTCAATATTCTGATGCTAAATAAGCTGTCTACTTGTGTATATCCCCAGGAGCAAAAACTCCACGAAGAAATTTATAGGCTGAATGCAGACTTAAAAGAGCGAGATGCCTACATTGAGAGTCGCAAAGCTGAAATTGCAACCTTAGACTCTCTCATTTTCCAGTCACGTGAAGGATTCAATAGTCATAAAGCACAGAGAGACAAGCTGCAAGATGAGCGGAAGTATGGTTATTTTTCTGTATTTATTTTGGTCAGTCTTACTGAAAGTACTCAGGTTGACCTTTTTTTTTTTTTGTTTCTGTAGATCATTGTGGAAAAAGGAAAGTGAACTTTCTGCTGAAATTGATAAGCTAAGAACAGAAGTTGACAAGGCAGAGAAGAGCCTGGATCATGCAACTCCTGGTGTGAGTAATTTCTTCCTTTATTTATTTAGCTTTTAATTTTACAAACTTAGTTATCAAAATGCCTCCATGAGTATGAACAGCTTGAATTGAACTTGACAAAAAGCTTCTTTGATCTTTGATTGTTTCATTACAACCTAGTTCAAGCGTCACAGTGAGGCTTGTTTGTGATGAAGTCAAGACCAATCAGGCCCATGCTTTGAATGGGCCCATGAACATGAAATTTCAGGCCCACTCTACTGACCTTAATTTGTACTTGAGATCCTTGTGTAATATTTTTAGAATACAAGCTAAAATGGTTAGCAGTTTAATGAACAAAATTGACTATGTTTCATGCCCGGGCAGCATGCCAGCCTTGTTCTTTTTTTAATTAATTCTTACATTTCTCTGGCTTCTGTTTTAGTCTCAACACTGATAAAATCACTTGCCATGTGACCAGTCATTTGTGAATGAACTGAGCATTTGGGCCAAGCTCAAGAAGTTGCAAGCTTTCTAAACAACAAGCCATGTCTGAAAATAAATCATGATCAAGCTCAGCTTAAAAATCCTTTTCATAGGAGGAAAGTTTAAGCCACTTGGTTCAACTTATCTTCCATCCAAAATATGCATGTTACAAGCAATATGCGCTCCATTGCAATTGGTTGATTTTAATGCCGTAGGCATTCATAGTAGCCTAATGTCCTGCTTGTTTGATGGCTGGACACAACAATGATCATTTGGTAGAAGTTAGTTTTTATATGTTATCTGAACCCCTTCCTGTTTCTGGCAACTTTGCCAATGTTATGTTATCAGGATGTGAGGAGAGGGCTCAATTCTATTCGGCGTATCTGCAGAGAGTACAAAATTAGTGGAGTTTTCGGTCCAATAATAGAGCTGCTTGATTGTGATGAGAAATATTTTACTGCTGTTGAAGTTACAGCTGGAAACAGGTATGTAAAATCTATTCTATTATGTTCATTGTTTTCTCTCTTGGAGCCGTGTTCTCAATCTGCTTGACAAGCTGGCATACTCGCTATTAGTCTTTTGACCTTATGCTTTGATCACTTCATCGTTGAATGATGTACTTAATATCTGTTTGTCTTTTGAGCAGCTTATTTCATGTTGTGGTTGAGGATGATAACATATCAACTCAGATAATTAGGCACCTTAATGCATTGAAAGGAGGACGAGTTACTTTTATTCCACTGAACAGGGTAAAGGCACCTCGAGTAACTTATCCACAGAGTTCTGATGTGGTACCTTTGCTAAAGAAGTTGAAGTTCTCTCCCAATTTTACGCCAGCATTTGCTCAGGTTAGTTCTCCCTCATGTTTGTTCTTACTGAAACGGTATTGACCCAGCAGAAACATTGGTGTGAGTTTTGTTGTTAGAAATTTATGTTGGACTGCACATAACTGAAAATCAGTAATTTCTTGTGCTATTTTGTTCTAGGAGGTTATTTCTCTGTGTTTTCTATCAATTGATTGCTGATGTTTTCAATAGTTATTTATTCTTGTTGGAGTTTTTTTTTTTTTGTGAGAAGCTTGTAGTGATTGCTTTGGGAATCTAAGGATGGATATTGATGGGAAAAAGTTTGAACTTGATAATTTTGGGTGACTGGCACTAACTTTAAAAAAGTAAGTGAAGGCTATGAAGTACCTACACATATGCTACTGTCGTCCACCCCTAACCACAATGCTAGACTTGTGAAGTGAAACACTTTTTCCCTGATGTGATATTTGTGCATTCTTAAATTATTTGACTGGCATGTTCTTGGATTGTGAAACGTTGTTGATGCCATTGGTCTTGTATATAAATGTGTTCACACTTTTTGAAAATTTGCATGAGCTAAAACTGTTATGATGTTGATACGACTCTTGGAGTGGTGTGGGATGTGCTCATGCTTATATTGCCACATATTCTTTCTTTTTCTCCAGGTATTTGCTAGAACTGTGATCTGTCGAGATTTGGATGTGGCCACAAGAGTTGCCCGAACTGATGGTTTGGACTGCATAACTGTGGATGGTTAGCATAGAAATCTTCTTTTTTATTTTGCACTATGACCTTCATATGTGCTCGAGATGCCTTAACAATTTACTACTAATCAGGTGATCAAGTAAGCAAGAAAGGTGGTATGACAGGGGGCTTTTATGACCATCGGCGCTCAAAGTTGAAGTTTATGAACATGATTATGCAGAATACAAAATCTATTAACATTAAGGAAGAAGAACTTGAAAAAGTCAGATTTATGCTACAAGATATCCTTTTTCACTATTATTTTTTTAAAATTCTTTTTGAATGAGTGCTTTTAGTTTATGCTTTCATTTAATTGTAAAACTAGGGTATGATTTCTTGTCCATAGTCGTGAAAATGTGTAAATACATCCCTCATGCTATCTTACTCCTAAAATTTTTGTAAACAAACAAGGCTTGGTGTTTGATTGTTGAACAGTAGAACTCTTGACTGCTAAAATATCTTTTGAAGAGTTCAACAGATGTTTCCTTGATTCCTTAGCTTAAATTACATCCATCTATTATTGTCTACTTTGTTTTCGCTAAATTGATCTCACATATAGACCAGAGAATAACTGAACGTGTCACCGAGCAGCAGAAAATTGATGCCAAGCGGGCTCATGATAAATCAGAGTTGGAACAGCTTAAGCAGGACATAGCTAATGCTAATAAGCAGAAACAATTCATTTCCAAGGCTCTTGAAAATAAGGTACATTTAGACTGTGAAGTCACCCTTACCTTACCACTGGCAGATTATCCTTTCTTGAGTGTTCATTACATTGTTGCTGTTAGTATTCTTATTCCTCTTTCAATGGATCCTATTTATAGGAAAAATCACTTGCAGATGTCCGGAATCAAATAGAACAGCTTAATGCCAGTATGGTCATGAAACAAGCTGAGATGGGCACAGATCTCATTGATCACTTAACACCAGAGGAAAAATATGAACTATCCCAACTCAACCCTGAAATAAAAGACCTTAAAGAGAAGCTTATTACCTGTAGAACAGATCGCATCGAGGTTAGAAATCTCAACCTTGTCTAGTAGTAATTGTAGCGTCCTTTGTGGAATGTGTTCTGTTTCACATGAATGTGCATTTTTCATTACATAGACTGAAACAAGAAAAGCGGAGCTAGAGACTAATCTGACAACTAACCTGAAACGACGGAAGCAAGAGTTGGAAGCCATAATATCAACGGTTGACTCTGACACGTTACATGGTGAAGATGAATTGAAGAGGCAGGAACTGAACGATGCTAAATCACTGGCTGAAGTCACAACACTGGAACTCAAAAGTGAGCTATGAGTTTCTAAAAATTTGATTTTAATATTTAAATATAAGAAGAATTTTTTTTTACTGGTTAATCTTCTCAGGAGTTTCTGACAAGATAGATAGACTAAAGGAGGAACTAAAGGAGAAAAAAGATAAAAAGACAGAACTAAAGGTTTGCCACCTTTTGCAGACTGTTGATCTTTAGGATTTGTTGCAGCAGCTAAGATGACAACTTGTGTTTCCAGGTTTTGGAAGACAGATATGAAAAAACACTTCAAGATGAAGCAAAAGAACTGGAACAGCTATTGAGTAAACGAAGTATTTTTCTTGCTAAACAGGAGGAATACTCTAACAAAATTAGGGAACTGGGTCCTTTGTCATCAGATGCTTTTGAAACGTATAGCTTCTCTCTGAACTTCAAATTTTCCTCATTGTTTCTTCATGTGATAATGACTTCAATCTGAGCTTCAGTTTTCTCGTGCTTGGGTTTTATTGTATTGCTAAACTGTCATGTCTTGTAATCAACTGAGACCCCTGAGGTTTTTTTAATTGATTTATTCTGCCTGTTTTTCCTGCCAATATTTATGTTAAAATCTTAGAAGATGATTTTTTTTGTCTTGCCTTGGCATGTACTTGGTAGCTGTTCAAACAGGTAATGTTTGCATGCTTCCACTTATATATTATTTCTTTTGATAAATGACATACTCTCCTGTATTGGAGCATATAGGTATAAGCGGAGAGGCGTGAAAGATTTGCATAAAATGCTTCATAGGTGCAATGAGCAACTTCAGCAGTTCAGCCATGTAAACAAGAAGGCACTAGATCAATATGTAAACTTCACAGAGCAACGGGAGGAACTTCAGAAAAGGCAAGCTGAACTGGAAGCAGGTGACGAGGTATTGCATGGAATTTTATATTTAAATCTCTTCTTTTGTACTTACTGTTTTTAACACGAGTTCATGATTTCTGTATCTTTACTTTAATGCCTTTTTGCAGAAAATAAGAGAACTTATATCTGCTCTAGATCAGCGGAAGGATGAATCAATAGAACGCACTTTCAAGGGTGTTGCTCGACACTTTCGCGAAGTATTCTCTGAACTTGTACAGGGTGGTCATGGTCATCTGGTCATGATGAAGAAAAAGGTTAGTTAAAGGAGTGTTTTAAGCCTTAGTTTCATTTGGCGCCCCCCCCCCCCCCCCCATCTCTAACTACTGTTCACTTTTTATTAACTGCTCTAATCAATTTGCTGGTTCATAATTTATAAATCCATTCCTTTCTTAGTGTCCCATAAGCATATTTTTTTCTTGCTCAAAATCTAACTTTTGCACTGTTTGTCCTGCTGTGATGATGAATATTTTTTAAATGTTGACAAAATAACTAGTCAAAATCAATTTTTTCTTCTACAATGCACTTGTATTCTTCATTTGTGTTTTTTATTGTTTTCCAAGT
>Ga0325414_1002212_pt1 | contig 19531 bp, 17 predicted proteins | sample PopdelMetagenome_8_FD_206183 | JGI IMG/M metagenome (GOLD analysis project Ga0325414, IMG submission 206183) | Populus deltoides microbial communities from Bellville, Georgia, United States - Leaf-PdKOR-R3 | ecosystem: Host-associated > Plants > Phyllosphere > Phylloplane/Leaf | place: USA... | reverse complement strand
TCACTCGATTTGCTAGTTCTACTTCTAAAATTGAAGGATATATACTAGTATAGCTGCTGCATTCATATGTTGCATCCCATGGTGCCATGTGAAAAATAACCCCTCACTTCATTGAATTATCGGTCCAGGATCCATCATAAACATCAACTACTGCTAAAAAAAGTTCTGTTATCTTTTGCGTTTAGTGTAATGCTAACAAGTGCCTACAAGGCATTGGTAAGGAGCATACTGATTATACAATTATTTATGCATTAGAAAAAAAAAAAAAGCTACCTTTAGCTGCTATGAATGTTTTAGTCCCTATTTGTTTTTGTGCTTGAAAGTATATTTTAAAAAATTAATTTTTTTAAATTAATTTTTTGATATTTTTAGATTATTTTAATGTGATGGTATTAAAAATTATTTTAAAAATAAAAAAATATTATTTTAATATATTTTTAAATAAAATATATTTTAAAAAGAAATAATATTATACTCCCGAACACCCCAAAACCTTTAATGTGTGGATGACTCACAAATGATTGGAAATGTAAATTCTAATGTACACTCTGATGTGCATCATAGGAATTATAATCCATCTTGTAAAGCTAAAACTAATATGCAAGAGGATCTAGATGGTCCAATGCCAAAAGCGAGAGCGAAACAACTACAAAGGGCCTTGACGAGTCAAATTGAAATGATTGAAGCTGCGTCGGAGTTAAAAATTAGCAATCAGTTTGAAATTGGTTCAAGGATGTTTATTTGTCTACAATTGGAACTTGGAGATGGGAAAAGCCCTTAATGGTTCTTTTGATGCTGGTCTACTTGAATTTGAGTTGATATGCAAATAAGTGAAGGAATTGATGTTGTTTATGGTCAGAACAACAAATGAATTTGAAGTCATCCATTGCATGTGAAAACAAGACTAATCTAGGTAGATTTCAAGTTCAGAACATGTTCTTTCTAGATTGTCCAACCATGATTGCATTGGACTTTTGTGTAAGAAGATATGGTTGTTTTAAATTTGATCTGTTTATGTTAGAAAGGTCAAAAAACGTGTGCTAGTTAATTTGTCTAGGTTAGTTTGTCAAAGTCTATTTTTTTGGGCTTGACTTCTGCCATGTTGAATTTTCCTAACTTTGGAAGGATGTTCTAGTTATAAATATAATATCACAATATGTAATAAAGGACTTTTGGCTAATATTTGAAACTTAATTCATAGAATTACGAGTTGTTCTTTCAAATTGATTTTGTGAAGAACCCTACCTGACTTATCACTCTTTGATCACAAAGAGTGTGGCGTCGAAATCCTAGATTGATCTTTGTGGCATCCAGATCGACTTATCAAAGTATCATTATGGTCTATCCCCCATCTTATTTACCTTAAAATCACTATAATCCAGTCTAAACACCAAAAGAAAGACAACACAACCAGACCCATCCTTCATCCATTTTCGTCAGATTCATTATTGCCGATTTTCAAATCATTCGCGGCACATCACACTCCTTTTCAAAACCCTTGCAATCCCTCTACTCCCTCACATTTATTAATGTATATATTTGTAGTAATTTTATCCTCCTACTTATAATCAATTAAGAATAATTGAATCTAGAGCTTTTATTCTTTTTTGACTTTATTTAACACTATTTAATACTGTGATTTAATCATATTTTTAAAATTTTTAAAAGGTTTTTTTAGTTTCGAATTAATTTATTTTGATATTTTTTTATCATTTTGATGTGCTATTATTAAAAAAATTATAAAAAAATTATTATTTTTATATATTTTTAAGCGAAATTTGCTTTAAAAAACAAGTTCTATTATGATTATTTTTTTATCGGAACATGATTTAGTTTCTCCCTAGTATAGTAGAGGAGTTGGACTCCCTACTTTGCTCCGAAGGAAGATCCTCGTAAGAACATTATAAAACCTTAAGAATGTGGTCCTCCCTTAACGATCATACCAACTAAACTAAGCCTCCAGGAATGTCAGGCAAGCAGCTGTTTTCAGACTTGGGATTTTTCTGATGAAGGATTGGTTCCCAAACTAGAGCAGCGGGGAGAAACATAAGCTTGTACATGCCAGAAAGGAGGGAGGGAAAAGAAAAGGAAGAAGACGACCTTGGATTATTTCATTTAAGTTCCAAACTGGATAATCAGTACAACCATTGTAGTTTCTGTGAAGTAGGCATCGCCGGAGAAACTCCACTACCACCTGTTAAACCCTCCCAGTAAATGAGAAAAAGGGCGGAGGAACTGGCATAGGAACATTGATGCCAAGCTGGATAGAAGCGAATCATGTTAAACATGCTTGCATTTCACCAAGTGCCTATTTCATGCAGAAATAAACACTCTACGAGATAAATTTTGTGAACCCTCTAATATGACAAGATTAATGCTGAGAATCTTCAAGAAAACATCAATGCTAAATCACCCTATAAGTAATTCTCCATTGTTCCTCTAATCTAGCATGAGTTATCAAATCTTTCCAAAAAAAAGGGTAATTGAAGCCAAATAACAAATAAGTTATCAGTTTGTAGCTCTAAATATTCTCCAATGATACAAGTGGTTTTTTTATTTACCTGCCCAGCATCTATTTCCGTTAATTGGATTCCTTTCAGCAGCAGCAGCAGAGGTAGTGAATATGGCAGCTCCATCTCCACGTCTGTCAAAAGAGCATTAATATGTAAAATGTAAACAAGAAACACAGTTCATGGAAGGAAAATGATAAAACAGGCAAGCGAGAAGTCAAGATGGGAAAGTAATTATTAATGTTCATGATGTTGATGGCTTCTTTAAAGCTGTCAGCCTGAAGGTTAGGAGAAAGAATAAAGGATACATGTTAATTCATTGCCATGCTAACTGTCAGATGCCTGATTATCATACAGAAACATAAAGGGTACTCAGGAAGAACGGGGCCAAGAATTTCAATGATGAGAATATGGATGGTAAAAACTTTATAATTCACATTAAAAAAAACAAATTCTTATTTAATTAAACGATTAATTAAAAAAACACAAAGACTAATTAAAAAAAAGGCTAAATATTGTAGGATGAAATTTAAAAAATATTAAAATATTTGATGTCGCAACACGGTTCATATATTAAATTGTGTTTAATAACATTGTTTCTTAGAATATAATTCTTATTTAATTCAATGATTATCTATGCCATTAAAGATTTTAAAAAAAGTCACAAATAAAAATGAACTGAATCAAACTATAAAACTTAATTATAAAAAAATTAATGTTGAATAATGAAACTAAAAAACATTGGTTTAACCAGTGTTAATCCGCTGACCCTGCAACCATGAGCACATGATTGGGATAACCCAATAGAAAAAAATAGTGAAAAAAAATTACAAAGATCAATTCCCAAAAAATTAAATGTTAAAGGATGAAATTGATTTTTTTAAATGATATAAAAAAAAAAACCAAAGTCAACTCATGTTAACTTTCAAAACTCATGATCGTGATCATGAGGCCAGGAATTACCGCGCAAAAGGCAAACCTAAAAAACAACGAAGCAAAATTATTAATAAAAAAAATATTAATGCATGAAATTAGAGAAAAAAAATTTAAAAAAGAAACAACAAAAACCCAAGTCAACCCGAGTTAACTTGATAACCCTGCGATCATGGGCATAAGATTTGGATAATCTTATAGAAAAGAAAGAAAGAGAGAAAAAAAGCACGAAGACCAATTCCATAAAAATCAAATATTAAAGGATGAAATTGAAAAAAAAAATTAATTTTATAAAAAGACCTAAAAAAGATTAAAGTCAACCCGTGTTAATTTTCAAAACCCATGGCTAAATAAAAAGAAGTCGAGGGATGAAATTTGAAAAGAAATGCAATAAAAAAAATCCAAAACAAAATAAACATTAGTAAAAAGAATAGGGAGAAATTCAACATAAAAAAATTAAAATCAAATGATGGAGATGAAATTGAAACAAAATTTAATTAGTGAAAGGATTAAAAAAATTAAAAGAATGAGGATCAAATTTAATATAAAAATAAAATGAAACCTAATTATTAGAGATAAAATTGAAGAAAAAAACCAATCAAAAAAAGATAAAAAAAAATTAATAGCAACCAAAAAAAATAAAGACTAAATTGAATATAAAATATAAATGATAGGATACTCTCATATTTTGGCCAACCACTTTTTCTTTTTATTAATATTTTATATTTATGAAAGATCAAATTACCCATAATTCAACTTGATTATAACAAAAAAATTAAAATGAAATGACAAAACTCCCTGGAAGCTTTATTTTTATTGATTCCTGTGGCATTGAGTAATTTAATTCTGCTTAATCAAAATGTCTAAAAATCCCTTGGACACAAGTTAATGTTTTTTTGCTTATAAAACTAATTTAGTCATTGTATTGTTAATAATAAAAGTCAAAAGTCAAGTTTGCGCCTAATTAATTTTCCAATGACCAATGTTTACCTATAAAGAAACTAAATTACCTCTCAATGGCTAGGATAATGATTGTTTTTTAACGGCTAAAGGGAGAAAAATATTATTTATTGATATAATATTTCTTTACATGATTTAGTTTATATTACTAGATTTGTTGCTTATATTTTATTGTGGGTCGAGCAATTTTTTTCAATGTAAGAAAGAATGGTAGGGTAAAATAATTCTAGAACCAAATCATTGGTTCAATTGGTAATTTAAATAATATAAATAAAAAAAATACTATAATATTAAATAAATTGATGAAAAAAATAACACTGAAAAAAAAATAAAAAACCAGATTTAAACTCATTCAGAATTTAAATAATATATTGTTTATGAGTGTTTTTTATATTCTTGTTATTGCAATTGCTTATAATTTTATGAATAATGATTCTCAAATTGCTTTTTTGAACGGGGAAATTTTTTTGGATCGGAAATTCAAAATCCTTTTTTAGCTGATATAATTTGCTTATACATCATTTCTACTTCAAGATCCTGGTAAGTTGACAATGGATCTAACTTTTTCCTAGCTCTTTTAATATTTTTTTTGTTTTCAATTACCATGTATCATTTCAAGTTTGGTTGTTTATTACATAGTTTTGATTTTTTTTCATATTCACTTCTGGTATCGTGTGTTTGGGTTTGTGGGCTGGTGTTTTGTTACAGAGTTTTTATTTTCCTTTGACATGCAAATTGATTTAAAATGCATTTTGTTTTGATTGTTTTTTATTATTATTAATGTAGGTGTTCGGGTCAGCTTGCGTATATCTCGACTAATCTCACGGGCCCTGAAGTTAACGACCATGTAAACCTCTAGTGGCCTTGACATGCAAATTGTGGGCTGGTGGTTGTTTATTACATAGTTTCGATTTTTTTTCATATTCACTTGTGGTATCGTGTGTTTGGGTTTGTGGGCTGGTATTTTGTTACAGAGTTTTTATTTTCCTTTGACATGCAAATTGATTTAAAATACACTATGTTTTGATTGTTTTTTTATTATTGTTAACGACCATGTAAGCCTCTAGTGGCCTTGAGGTTTGTGGGACTCGAACCGGTGATCTTTAGGGAACAAATCTAGAGTCTGACTAGTTGACCATATAAGCATTCTGATTTGATTGTTGTTTAGTGTAAAAGAATAATTTCAACCCAATAGCTTAAGCTATTAGGTAAGGTTCCAATATATGATTTATATTATTATCTAACACACCCCCTCAAGTGAAAGCTATTTGGGCTTAAAACTTGCACATGCTCATATTATCTTGTGCTTAATTTTTATCAAATAAATGAAGATGATGAAATTCGAACTCGTGACCGCTTGATCATTAAAGCTCTGATACCATATCAAAGAAATAGTTCAACCTAATAGCTTAAGCTATTGAGTTGAGATAGTTCTTTAACATTTAGGCTATGTATTACTACAATAGGTGTTAGTGTTGTAGATTGATTTTGATTATGCATTTTAATTTTTTTTATGTCTATAACCCAACTACCTCTTATCGATTCAAGATTATTTAAAAAATTATAACTTTAACCAAACATCTTTCAATCATTTTTTATTAATAAGTAATTTCAATAATATTTTTTATTAAACATACATTTTAATCTAATTAGTAACAATTAAAATTATTTTATTAAAACTTATTTTTTTAAAATTACAATTGCAAAACCAACCACGATTTCAGAAAAATGAAAAAAAAAGGAGGAAAAAAACAACAAATAAAGGGTCAATTGAAGAAAAAAGAAGAAGGAAGATCTGCTGGGAAAAAAAAAGATCTCAATTTTGTTTTTTTCAAGTAAAGGGTCAACAGTTCCTTACAGAGAACCCAGCCATGCAGAAGCAAGCAAGAAAGCATTACAAGCAACAACAATTTTGTTTTTTTTCATTGGACCGAAGTGACAACCATCCTTCTTTTTCAACTTTTTTTTTTTTTTTTTTATTTACGTGGGGTGTCCGGGCCAGCTTACGCGCACCACTACTATTCCCCACGGCCCACTGGACATCCTGCAAGCCCAGAAGCAGGTAAGGCACCGCGGGGGTGACAAGCGTGCACATAGAGGGTCGAACCCGGGACGGGGGCGGAACAAGTCACACGATTGACCACAGCAACTAGGCCCTCAAGTGCTTCAACTTTGTTTACTAGCTAATGTGACCAAGGAAAAAAAAAAAAAGACATTTCTTTAAAGGAAAAGAGGCAGTATTTTTGTTCATACAAACATGTTTAAAATTCTAGTCATAATTAATTTTTAAAATACTTTTTATTTTAATATGTATTAAAATAATGTATTTTTATTTTTTTAAATTATTTTTTAGATCAGCGAATCAAAACGATATAAAACATATAAAAAATTAATTTTCACAAAAAACAATTGAATTTGTTAGAAACACTGGTTGGCCCGTGTTTCTAAACGCATCCTAATCAGTCCTAAAAGATTTAATTTACTTTTATAAATAAAATTAAACAAAATAAAATTTTATCAAATTAAGCATCAATTCAATATCAAAAAAATAAATTTCCCAACATTCTGAGAACCCTATTATAAAAAGCTTAAGTAAACAAATTGTAAGTGTTTTATTTTTTCAATAAAATTCTTCCAAGAAAAAAAAGCTCGGTTACAATAAATAAGGGAGCTTCTTTAGTTTTTTTTTTTTTAATAAAAGCATATGCAACAATTTTTCTACGATTTAAACTATAATCTTTAAATAGAAAAATTAAAAAAAAAATCAATATAGATTTCACTATTACTACCTACAATGGCAATGAGTCGCAGTCATAGGACCCCACTTTAGAAATTTATAGAATAAATTATTAGAGAGAGAAGACAGTGCTGACTAAAACAGGTTTACGAAAACATTAAATTAACCAAAACGAATAATTTTAAATGTTCAGGACAAATTACTATCAATATGAATTGAAATAATAAAATAATTATTTTGTTCATCTTAAATAAAATCAAATGACTTATTAGTAGAGATGATATAATTTCTTTTCATGTAATTTATTGATCATTATCAAATTTATCGAGACAGACGGGTCATCTTGTATTTTTTTTATTTAATAAAATAACTTAATTACTTTAAAAAAAAGACTAAACTAGAATTCAAAGGTTTTTTATTTTTTTTATATTTTCAGTACGGTAAAATTACTTAATTACACTTAAAAAAAAACATTAAGTTGATGTCCATGGGTGTTTTCATCCTTTCATTATGGTTTTTTTTTTATAATAAGGTTAACTTAAGGGTGATTAGATAATTTAATTAACATAAATATTATTTTAAAAAGTCAGCTAATATGTATGTTGTACGTGTCAATGTGTGGATAATGATCACACTATTTCGATCGGTGTATGTGGTGTCACTCGGTAGCTATATACAGACGTTCAGGGTGGTCTTCAAATTTTCTCGGCAGCCTCTCCATCCCTTGGTGAAGCATATGGTCAACGGACTTCCGATTTGGCATTAACTATCTTTTTTTTTTTTCTCTCCTTCTCATTTTGCACCTATTTCTTCAATTCTTAAAACCAACCCTTTAATATATTTTCTTTCAGATTTGGTCCTTGTTAATTTTATTATAATTTATTTTATATTAAAAAAATTATAAAATTATATATATTTTTTCAATTTCATTCTCCTTTAAATTTTTTCATGTGTCAGATTTGATTTTTATTCTTTTAATTGCTATTTGTTTTATTTGAGATAATTTTAAAAATTGAATTATTTTTTTATGATTCCATCCTCCTTTAGTTTTTTCTTATTATATTTGACCTTTATTCTTTCTTTTACCCTGACAACTTTTTTAAATGGATATTTTTTCCTTGTTTCATTCTTTAATACTAAATTGGTTGGCAATTGAACTAATCGAATCTAGGATTTAATGAGTTGCAATTTAAAAGATTAACCCATGTTTAAGAGATTTATTGAAGTTAGCTTGTTTTTATTTTCCTTTTATAAAGCTCATGTTTTTTTCAATTTTATCATTCAACATTTATTTAATTGAAGATTAGGCTTTGTTTTTTGTTTTTGTATTTACTTTCTATAGGATTTTTCACTAATTTGAAAATGGCATGAGTTATGTCGGATCTTTTTGTTTTTTTAATTTTATCATTCAATATTTATTCAAAAGAAATATTGGTATGAGATGCTCACTTTATGATATATTTTTTTGTTTTCTGGGTCGCTACCTTGACAATACGTGCGACCGCTTTCAATGTCATCGTGCAACTTTTCATAATAGTGTTAGAATCGCCTCGGTGAACTTTTTCTGTTGATAGAGTGGTATTTCTAGTGGAGTGACGGTGAGTCTTTAATGAGTCTTTCTTTTTTTTCTTTCCGAATATGATATTGATATTTATTTTTTTATAGTTAATTATTACTTTTTTTTTTTTGTTTGAAAATCACGTGAATTTCTTTTGAATTAGATGTAGGCCTTCGGTTGATAAGCGTGCTTTGATCATTGTTTTGTGGTTAATTTGTTTAATTATCAGATTGAGTCATGAAAAAAAAAAAATCAAGATGGTGGGTGAGGAGGACTTCAAGAATATTCTCCTCGAAAATGTCCAGCCGCAGTGGATCACCACGAGGCATCTTACAATAAACACTGTATCTTGCTGACAAATGGCCATATGTATTATTAGCTGTAAGAATCTTTGTTTGGTTCAGTCTACTCACTTCTATATCAGCTTCTAATTTTGTGAAGTATTTTTTATTTTTTTAAATTTAAAAAAATTTGAATGTTAACAGAGAAAAGGATAACATTAAAAAACACAAAATAATGAGTACATGTTTGCAGAAAGAAAGGAACAAGACGAAAAGCTCCCATATAAACATACCCACAGTCATTCTCCATCACCCCCACCTAGGCATCAGCTATTGTTTTTCTCCCCTCTCAAATTCATTTGCTTTTTGGCCATGGCTCTCCAAACACAAATGTTAAGAAGAAATGTCAAAGAAGCCAAAGCCAAGTTTTGGTGGAACTCTCTCTGCAGTTCTTTCTCTACAGTTCCTTCTCCTATTGATTCTCCTCCTCAACTTCCACCATTTGATTACCAACCAAAACCTTACAAAGGACCATCAGCTGATGAAATCTTGCAAAAACGCAAGAAATTTTTGGGTCCTTCTCTCTTTTACTACTATCAGAAGCCTGTTAGTCTCTAATATTATGTACCCTTTTAATTTTATGGTTTCCTTCTTCATGTATAGCATAAAAGTTTTGATCTTTGTTTGATTTTGCTGTGTTCTCACTCTGTTCATCACTTTCTGATCGTGCCCTTTTGATCTCAGTCTATCTTTCCTTTTCATTTTGTGTTGATTGATGATGTTGTTTTCGTTTTGCAGTTGAATATTGTTGAAGGAAAGATGCAATATTTATTTGATGAAAATGGTAGGAGGTATTTGGATGCTTTTGCTGGGATAGTGACTGTCTCTTGTGGGCACTGCCATCCTCAAATTTTAAATGCAATTATGGAGCAAAGCAAGCTGCTCCAACATGCTACTACCATTTACTTGAACCATACAATTGGTGATTTTGCTGAGGCCTTAGCTGCTAAGATGCCTGGAAATCTCAAGGTTTTTGGTGTCCTTGATCCCTTTCTTTTAATTTCCTTTCGGTAAATAATCGTAATTCTTGAAGGAATATACAGGAACGATGTAATTTAGGTTTTGATTAATTCAGGTTTTGTTTTTGTTTTAAAATGATGATCATTATTCTAAGTGGTTGGTTGGATAATGCTTAAAATAATTAGTTAAATTTTTAAAAACATGAATTTTCTTGGTAATCAGTGCGTGATTCATCATTGTTTGTGTCAAAGGTACAAAATATTCCTGAAGTAAATTGTGACGACGATTATTGAAGTAAGATTTTGATGCTTAAACTGATTTGAAAACAGTATCTAAATTTTAAACTTGTTTGCATGTGCAGGTTGTCTATTTTGTAAATTCTGGATCAGAAGCTAATGAATTAGCTATGCTGATGGCTAGACTATACAGTGGTAACCTTGAAATGATTTCGTTAAGAAATTCATATCATGGTGGAAGTTCTGGTACAATAGGACTGACAGCTCTAAACACATGGAAATACTCAATTCCGCAGGTTTGTTGATCTACTGTTGCTGCAGGTAAATATGATCACTCGTTGTAATTGGATTGATGCCAGTAAATCTAACAGAAGAATTTTGCAGGGCGAAATTCATCATGTTATTAACCCAGATCCGTACCGAGGAATCTTTGGTTCTGATCCTACTGGTTATGCCAAAGATGTGCAGGATCACATTGATTATGGTACTTCAGGAAAAGTTGCTGGATTTATATCTGAAACCATTCAGGTTGGTGACTTGACTTTGACACTTGTTTCCAGTAAGACTTTGATACTTGTTCCCAGTAAGCAGCGTATATGGTTGTTTTGACAACCGTGAAAATGAAATTTCAAGGAAACTCTATTCTCTCTTTTGGATGAATATAGGGAGTTGGAGGAGCGGTTGAATTGGCCCCTGGATACTTGAAATTGGTTTATGACATTGTGCGTAAGGCAGGAGGTGTTTGCATAGCTGATGAGGTGCAAACAGGGTTTGGTCGCACAGGAAGCCACTATTGGGGTTTTGAGACACAAGGTGTCATCCCTGACATTGTTACTATGGCAAAGGTATTTAAAATCACCTCTTTCAGATTTGTTCATCAGTGCTGCAAAGATAATTCTATGTTTTAAATAGCTCTCACTTCAATATGTTACTTTCACTATCTTTTGAAAACTGCTTGACCATCCCACAAGTAACACCCAATAGCATTTATCAGGGCATTGGCAATGGTTTGCCATTAGGAGCTGTAGTAACAACACCAGAAATAGCACAAGTAATGGCGCAAAAAATTCAGTTCAATACTTTTGGTGGGAACCCCGTGTGCTCTGCTGGTGGACTTGAAGTATTGAGAGTCATAGACCAAGAGAAGCGTCAAGAGCATTGTGCTGCTGTTGGTTCGCACTTGATTGGACGTTTGAGGGAGCTACAAAGAAGTCATGACAGTAATTTATCTTGAACTTAGCATCTCAATACTCTGTTGTGATATTTGCCTCTGTGATTTACATGACATTTTCTGTTCACTGTATGTTAAGTATTCTGTTGGCTGTCTTATTGCACCATCTGAAATCCGAACTACTTTCAAATGCAAACCAACTATTACTAACTTGCTATAGCAAACGATACTTTTGAGTGTGGTTCTATTCATATACCAACATACACTAGAGTAAACCTAACTAGATTTTTGCTTAGGGCTCTTTTCATCCATAACTATATATAAAAGCACAATTTTTTTAAAAACTTTTGATTGATTATTATAAATTTAATACAATATTAGCATTATAGCATATCTCCAATTGTAATATGTAAATTCCACCTCACTCTAATTAAGGGAAAAAAATAAACATTGAAGATATTCTTAAAAAAGAAATTATTAAAACCTAAAAAATAAAGTAATCTCATCTTTTCATTGTTTTCCTATTTCTAAAACCCTAAATAACATAAAATAAGTTTCTTAAATCACTCCTAACTTATATAGTATATCATTAGCACTTTATTTTGCAGAGTTTGTGCCAAAAACCTAGTTCCTGTAAGTGTCTGCAGATGAATTTTCTTTTATGCATGCGCTTGTACAATGTCTTGGGATGGGCTTTTACACAAATAAGCTTCATCTGAATGTTGTGCACATGTGTGTTTTTGTAAGACATGAGCCAAGCTAGTTTCTCTCTTTAACAGCTTCATGTAGGATTAATTAGTTTTGCTGCTTCTGTAGCCTTGCGCAGAATAGAAATCAAGCCAGCCAAACCGAAGTCCAAATTTTATCAACTTTTTTGTCAGATGTGATGATTACATGAATTTAGATGTTGATATGTAACTTCTGAATTACTGTGACGCATTGTTTAAATTTTTTATGATATTTTAAGCTGCTCTGAAATTTTAATTGTTGTTTCAGTCATTGGAGATGTAAGGGGCAGGGGCTTAATGGTAGGGATAGAACTTGTGACTGACAGGAAGGAAAAAACCCCTGCCAAAGCAGAAACTGCAATCTTGTTTGAGAAACTTAAAGGTAATAAGGCACAACCTCCCAACACCATAAACGTAGAAAAGATAAGCCTTTGACTATGAAATGATTTTCTCATTGATTTCTACTTTGTATTTATTCACTGATTCCTGAGTGCAGAGCTTGGCATCTTAGTCGGCAAAGGTGGAATACATGGAAATGTGTTTCGTATCAAACCACCGATGTGCTTCACCAAAGATGACGCAGGTACTCTTCATGTCTCATCAAGTGCTTAAATAAATTAAACCCTCGTGTTTTTAGATAAGCAATAAGGTAACTTTCAGGAGGGATTATGAGAGCTTTTAAAAACTGCAGTTTCTGTGAAAAAAAAGCTCTGAATTGCTTGCATGATGATTACCATTGTTAATTTTGTTTACATGCTCTTTTTAACCAAATGATCTAATGTCACGGTTTTTGTTTTGGCATACGCAGACTGTCTTGTTGACGCGTTGGACTATTCAATGTCAAAGTTGTGAGGAGCTACCTGCCTGAAGCTGAGATGAATATGTAATTATTCACATTTTTTGGCATCGATCTCTTCTGATAGGTTGCTTTCAATAATATCAAGCAAATATCTAACCTTTCTAACAATAGGGATGAGTTTGCTTGTTTCTGATTCTATTGCGTGAAAAAATCAAACTGTATTTCCATGTTCTGTGGATTCACTTGTCATGATGTGAACCAATGGATACATTACTTGAAAAGTCATGCAAGGAAAACATAATCCAAGAAAGGCTTTAGCGGTTATCGGTGTGTGCGACAGATAATTTTTAGGTCAACGATGCTGGCAAGGCATTAGGTTCTTTCGTTTTTAAGGTGCAGGCAGAGTCAATGCTCAAGAAAAACTTCTATTGCAAGAGGACCTCGGACCTCTGAGGACAGTTAATGTCCAATTTTTCAGAATTATTGGCTCTGTAGTTCCAGGTTTTCGGCAATACCCTCCAAATCAGGCCATGTGCCTAAGCAACCATCTCTAAATGTGGATTCTGAAGACTAAAATATTGATTGAGCTCAACTGGTGATATAGAAGTGGTGGGGATGGATAAGAAGATTAAAAAACTCACAAAGTGAAACTGGAAATGCTCTTAGCTTTATATTTCTCCTTGTACCAAACATAAACTACAAACCAGAAAAAGGGAGAAAAAATTGCTAGTACAGAAGAAAAGAAACGAAAAGGACAAGAAACATCACTAGCTAGATAAAAAGTAGAGACCAATCGTGTTAGACTATTCAATGAAGCCATTGAAGTGTGGACTCAGGATGGTTGATTGATAGTGGCAATCTGATGAACGCGTCCAAAGATTTGTCGTTTTAATTAGTGGAATGACCTCGATTGGTTATTTCAATATTGCTGACAAACGTTGCATGCTTTAATGATTACAGCAAGATTAGTAGAACTAGTAATACGATTGTAACAGCATCGCTTTCTTTTTGGCTTTCTACTTACTTTTGTAGATCCCTTTTGATTGGTTTATGAATAGCTTTAGCTTAGTTAGGGCTTTGCTTGTGTTGCTGGAACACTATCCTGTTGTATGACAACTAGGTTATTTCCAGTAATTATCCATGCTCATTATGGGATCACAAGACAACTGAGCTAAAGCTGTCCCGGTCAGAATTCCCTGGAAATGAAACAGAAACTAATGGAAACAAAATGGCTACGAGTTGCATCTTCTTAATTGTGCATCAATGATATTACATAATTTCGGCAGCAAAACATCCATGCCATTCATTATTGACCTAGAGTTCATTGTCAGGTGGGGTTTTCCAAGCCTACATTGACCATTTCAGTATAAGCAAGGGAGATGGGAGGCAACAAATAGTTTCCAATTCTCACGATTTATGTACAAGGCAGAACAAAAATACAAACACAAGTAGACTACAATTTACATGACAAAGTTTCATCTGCAGACTCAACGTGATATATCATTTGATGGCAAGACAGTAGCAGCACTGAAAATTGATTTAACCACAAGCTTCCTCTTGATAGAATGGCTATTTATATCTAAAACTTTCCAGTTGTAGGAGGCTGCTTGAAAAATGTCAGCAGCTTGAATTGTCTACATAAGATTACATCATTACCCTAAGACGCCCTTTTTCTTTCTGAGTATGGCTCCAGTGATGATTATCTCCTTGAGATCTTGACCAGCTATAGGGTCCTAATATGAAGCTAGGCAGGCTCACGTGGGGTTGCCCAAAGTGAACTCAGAGCCCGAAGCCGTTGGAAGTATTCTCCTAAGGCAAGCAGCCCTCGAGCTGCCTGACGTGTTGTTAAGATACGAGACATCTGCTGCAAAGTTTCCTGGCGTATATGGTCTGCCTGTTAAAACAAAGAGTTGATGTTAGATATATCAACAAGCCCAGCTGATTGACCTCATTCAGAAAACTGTGGAGCATAACTTCAAGCACAACCAATTTTGACCTAAATGCTAGCGAAAACTTGGATATCACCCACATCTGCATAACAACGTTATTTCATGACACAAGGCACTAATATGCTTTAATGCAAGTTAAGAATGCCTTTTCCTCTGAAATTGAACTGATTACTTCATCGATTGTGTATGTGTTATGAGTGCACATGCCTAAGAACTTAGACTAAAACCATTCGAGAAAGCAAAGAGAAGGTGCATTATAAGACCTGCTGCACAAAGCGGGCCAGAGCTTCTAACTTCTCCATTGCAGTTTCCATATGAGGCGAGTAACTTGCTTCACCCAACTGACCAGCTGCCACAGTCTCTGCTACATTTTGCTGGAGTTTTTCCAAACCTTGTGAAAGAGCATCTTCAGCTTGCTGGCATGATTGTCTAAGATTAAGAACATCCATAAGCTGCTGTTCTGTCAAGGGCTCCATGCAAGGCACGAGAATCTGTAATCAACATAAATTTGTGAATATATCTCAGAAGAAACTGGGTCGGAATAGAAAATATGACAGAAAGTCCAGAAACACAGAATAAAATGAATACTTGAGTCAATGAAGCAACTATTTGAATGATCTAAGAACTTATTAATCATATGAACCAAATGATAAGATGCTAATCTATAACATGTGTTGGTGCCGATACTTACGTCTAGGAAGTGAGAAATGCTCTATTAACGACCACAAGCAATCAGCATGACTCTATACCAATAGCAGAGCCCTCCAAATGAATTATCACTGCATAAATATTTGCGCTTTACATGACTAGACAAGACTTGCTGGCTATTATGTGCAAGACAACACAATAACCACAGTTTTGGAGTAACAAGGGCCATAACCATATTTACAGCAAAGTAGACAATGACCAAAAACCAACTGTATAATTAATAAACCAGACTGGCAATATGTCACGCACTTTAACAATTGCCAGCATAATGCTCGACGTGAAAGAAATTTAACACACCAAGCCGAGCATCAGCGCAGACTGTAATGCAGTGATAAGTTGTCAAAGTTTTAGATCAAGTTTACCCACCTTGGCAAGGTGGTGAGATCAAAATGAGGTATTTCATAAGTTCAAAGGCACCCCTGTATATAACCTTCAATTGATAATTTTAAATAACTAATTCATCACCTTAAGAAGCTCTGAAGGGCGAAACCCTCCAATCCACAAGAAAAACCTTTCTGCCGACGATTTCCACAAGCCAGACATCACATAGAAAACATCAGCTTTTGCTGCAGTTGCTTTCAGGCGAAAAAGTTCGAAATAGTGGCTCATGTCACTCTCTACACGTATGCGGAGCTCTACATCACTTATATGAGCGTTTAAAGCAGTCCTCATATCACAAATATGTCTGTTTTGCTCCTCCAACCAGTGCCCATACTCCATCTCAAAAGTTGCAATCCCTACAGAATCCTCAGAGTCAGCATATGTTGATAGATAAATGTGAACGAACAAGATTAAAGTTAAACCACAAGTAAAATGTCAAGAAATTAAAAGAGAAAATACAGGCATTTTTCAGGTGAGAGTCATGTATCGACGGCAACCTCTTAAGACCATATTTTAAGTGCTAATTTCAGGAATGTCAGCCAATAAAGGGGACAGCAGTTCACCTTTTATTTGCCATTGAAGTGCTTAATCATTGTTTAAACATTATACATAATAGTAGTGCATGAAGATCGAGTTACAAGTATATGAATTAAATAATGCAACAAATCGCTTCTACTTTGGATGGTCTCCGGTGCTCAAATGAGCTCAAGCAAACTGAAAATTTTTCAACTAACCCCCTATCTTCTTTTATAATTTTGTCATTCTCTAGCAAGAATCAAACAGAGAGAACGGCTAACTTGGAGACAAAAATAAAAAATAAAAAGACAGCTCATATAGAAAATAAAGTGAACCATTAACTTTTAAGAATAACTTGAAGGTCTATGGCATGAAACATTTGACAATGCCCACTGCAAAGTGAGAGAGACATGTAATTCAAACTTGATAGACCACCATCTGGGAGTTCGGCAGCAGAACAAAAAGTAATAGAGTACTTTGGCAGACATACCTGAGCTTGTAGGTCCTCCAAAACCTAGCTGACTAGCATCTACTCCACCACCTATATACAGGCCCTGTTGTCTAGCTCTGTCAAGCTCCTGCTCCAACTGAATGAGCTTCACACGACTTGATTCTAACTGCTGAACATAAGCCTGTAAATAAAAATTAAAATCACATTTAGTAACAATAAACCTCTTATTGCTTGTAGGCCAGCAGTTTTTAATGCATGGTGCATAGTCCTTCCTACCTTCTTCCGCAAACGGCTTTTACGAGCAGCCTCGCGATTTTGTGCAAGACGTCTTTGTACCTGTAAGCATTCAAATGTATAGTTACGAAGCAAGTATTCATATTTTTTCAGAAAGAACTCTCGAGGTTAATTTTTTTGTTGTCATAAGAGAAGCTTGTGGTTGAAACTATTGGATGATGAACATATTTGTATCAATAGACAGAAAACAACAGATTCTAAAGATCTGTGGATGAAATGATCTAAATATGGAAAAGGTCACACTGTCAAACATATCATATTATTTCAGTGTTAATATGTTGACAATCTCAATTAAATAGTGACCGAAACTCTAACAAGACTAAAGTAAGACTTCAATGGAGAAAGAAGAGATACAAGACATGACAATCAAGAGATAAAAGACATCCAACATAGTTTAGCAGAACTAGAAATCCATATCTATATATGATAACATTACGATTATTTGTTATGGAAGTAAACGAGCGTGCGCATGTGTGTGTGTAGATAGATAGATAGATAGATAGAGAGAGAGAGAGAGAGAGAGGTCCACAGCCAGCATCATTATCAGACTTTACCTTATCGGCAGGTTTAGATGCTTCTTGGTCATACTTGTTAGAATGTCCAAGAGTACCCTGTGAAGTATCCTCTGACTAAAAACAAATAAATAAAAAATATGCATCAGCTTGTAAATCCGAAAGTAAAACCAGATATTAGAACTAAGAGTGAGCTTCCAACAATTTTCACCTGATTGTCTAGCTTTGTGTCTGGTGCTATAATCATCGATGCAGACGCATTTGGATTACCAGCTATGAACATTGTTGAAGTATTAGGATTTCCATTACTCTTAAAATTTTCTCCCCACATACCAATCTGATGCATAGGGTCATAGATGCCCATCCTTCCGGGGGTGACAAACTGAGTGGATGTGGAATTCATTCTCCTTTAAATTGGGGAGGCAGATCAATAGGCTCTTGGCATAAAAGCATAAATGCGGAGATGAAAATAATAGGAGACGCTTGAGTTCAGTTGTCAATGGAAGAGTTTCAGAAGTTGGGACAAGAAGTCTTCACATTAAGGCTACGAAACAGAACTGAGTAAAGAAAAACACAATAAGACAGCGACTGACAAATATAAATCAAAATGACAAAGTGGAAGTGCCAAACAGCAGAAAACTAAAGGGAAAAAAAAAAGTGAAGCAAGTACATGAGATCCCAACTATACCAATCTGGTATCAGAGACTAATATCTTACTGCACATCACTATTCATGACTTTCTGGTACCATTTGAACCCTAGGGAGGCAAAAGTAAATGCACATTCATGGCAGATAAAGAAGAATCTTAGATTCATGGAAGTGCACAAGCCACTGACACTTCCCCTGAAAGGCATTCCACAGCCACGAAAAGTCTGTGAATGTGCTCTATCAAAACACTCAAATAACCTTCACATAGAGAGAGACTACCAAGCATGAACACCCCCCGCCCCCCTTTTTTTATTTCATTCTTCTTGTGTCTCGGCTCATTCCTATACCACCATTTTTGGATCTACTGTTTACTTGTCTCACTTAACGTGCTTATGGTGGAACCGGTCCTACATGCGTGGTTTGCTATTGTGGTAGGAAATCTCCAAACATGTGGTATCTTTAATCATTGCCACCAGAGAAGAGGAGCAAGAGGTCAACTAGATTGTTGTGTCCTTGTCGACAATAGTGATAAATGGATTGCACAGAAGTGAAAACAGAGGAAAACTAGTGTAACTCTGTGATCCGAAACATCTCCAGAAGCTTTTCCTACCATTAACTTTAAAGAGTATCTCACAGTTACAGATGAGAATTACAGCTCTCGAAAGCCAAAAATAATTGACGAACAACTTGTTTTCAGACCGAAGCAGCACAGCTGCAATCATAAAAAGGAAAGGTTGGAAGCAGAACAGCTTGTTTTCCTCACAGAGCAAAGCAATCATACATCAATTTTGGCTTCCATCCAGGCCAGAAACTTAGAAGAAGTTCACTTTCAATAGCTAAAAAAGAAAATCCAAAGCAAAGCAGAACATATTCAAACACTCAAAAATTTTAGGACATCAAAAAAGCCCCTCTTCCACGTCAATCAATGATTCGCAAATCTCATCGCCATAAGCATAACTCAACTCTCCAACATCCTCTAATCAGCAAACAATTCAAAACAATATCATGTCAAACATATAATCATCACACGAGTAAGACTTTTGTCCATAAGAAAACTTTGCAAAAGAAAACAAAACAAAACAAAACACATACAATTAGTTCATAAAAAATACATACATACATACATACATACATACATA
>Ga0325414_1002211_pt1 | contig 19532 bp, 11 predicted proteins | sample PopdelMetagenome_8_FD_206183 | JGI IMG/M metagenome (GOLD analysis project Ga0325414, IMG submission 206183) | Populus deltoides microbial communities from Bellville, Georgia, United States - Leaf-PdKOR-R3 | ecosystem: Host-associated > Plants > Phyllosphere > Phylloplane/Leaf | place: USA... | reverse complement strand
CTTCACATACTTCTTTTCTTTTCTTATACAGGACGAATTACTACCAGGCTTTAGCAGCTGACCACCCATCTTGTCAAGGATTTTGGCACAGCTTCATGCTTGTACCATCTCAGTTTCCAGCTCATCACCCCACTCGCATACTGCTTTGTTTTTGTTCTGTACATGCTTTTTTGTACCTTTTTCAGTGCCTCTTGCTGAACCAAATGCGGGCCTGTGTGCTGCTGGACAAACTCCTCATCTGTCTTTTTCCCCCCCTCTCATTTTGTTGGTTTGCTCGACTTGGCTTCTTTAACTTAATTCATTTTTTCAATCAACGGTCGCTATTTTTTGGCTCATGCATTACATTCTGTTTTTACAGACATAAGTAGCTGTTATGAGATTATGTCTACACAAATAGTGCAGACCGTAACTTGGTATGGACAGGTAAACTACAGTGACTAAAAATATGAATTAGACTCCCAGATTGCAGGAGGAGTTTTGTCTGGCTTTCTGCCATTAATGACCGTGAAAGCTCCTAAATGTGGAAGAATTTTTTAAATCCTGCAAATATGAAAGGAGAAGAAAAGTCACGAGTTCTTGCTCTTCAATAACCTTTGATCACAATCAAAACATAATTTTTATTATGCATTTTGAATACAGCAACTTTTACTCTTTTCAAAACAATACAAGTAACCATATGACCAAAACCCCAAGCACAAATTATTACGAGTAAAAACATGAAAGCCACACCGAATACACGCCTATATTATCTCACAAAAATAATAATAATAAAATAAAAGTAGAAATTTTCAGATTTAGGCATCAGGATTTGCCAAGAAGTAAGCTTCGACGACCTTGAACAAGGCCTCTGTCTTTTTGCCATATACGTCCTTGATTTTATCTTTGTTGATCTCACCATCACCTTTGATGTGATATGTGCTGATTCTCTTGCAGATGGATCCTCCTTCAGGAGTAGGCACAAACTTGTTCTCGTAAATAACTTTCTCAACTTCAGCGAACTTCCAAACATCAGCTTCAATCACGCTGAAGCTATAAGTGAAGTTCTCTTCGTCGACTGCTTCAATCTTTTGCTTCACATAATTGAGCCCTTTTCCTACAAATGAAAACTTGGATTGTTACTTGTTTGATCAAAATATGCATGTTCTGTGATCAACAAACTTAGATTGTTACTTGAAGCTATAGGTGAAGTTCAATCTTTTTTAAAAAATAAAAATAAAAGCTAGATTATATTAAATTAATTTCAAGTGTAAAAACTAGGTAGAGATTAACACACACTTGCCTTCAACAAAAGTAATCTTCCTGACAGTTCCTGCTCCTCCGTTTCCTTCAATTATCTCAGAGCTCTTAATATATTCTGGTAGAATTTTAGGTATAAGAATGTCGGTGTCAAGGCAATATGCCTTGAAAAGCTTGGCTGGAGACACAGCAACGAGGAATTCATTTTCCAAAGTGATGACACCCATTGTAATATAGATAGAATGATCAGAGAGGATCGACAAGGAGTAGAATATTTGGAGTTGAAGGATGGTTTTGTGGTACATGTATGAGATAAGTAGAGGTGGTATTTATAGGATGGAAGTGAAGGTTATCTCATGTGAATTTTGGTAAATGATCAAATACGTTAACGAAATTTCTTCATGAATTTGGCTCTCGGTGTCTTTTTCGAAGAAGAAAAATCAACGTATTTTTTTTTAATGGTATTTTCTCTCCAAGTCAAGGAAAGTGACTACAAAATCTGAAGATAATTCTCATTTCCTTCTAGATGATATATTGTTACAGATAAGCCGCCCCCGTCAATTTTTCAAGAGAGGATTAGGGCTTGGGTTTGAATTGTCTACTTTCCCTTCACTACTTTTTAGATCCTCTAACTGAAACCATCTCTCATGAAGGAAAGTATTATTGCTTTCAAAATGAGTTCTTTCAGGGTAATTAGAAGCTTGCATGCTGTTATTTTTAGGGTTTGTAAAATTAATTAAGATGCATGCAAATTAAAATATGCATCCACATTAATAATAATAATAAAAAAGATATTGCTTTAAAACAATTAACGAATATCCCATAGCAAAAGTTCAAAGAGTCAAAAGTCAGAAGCAGAGATCTTGATTGGCAGGCATTTAAAATACATGGAGAGATTGTTGAGCTTTTTAGATTATCCACCATATCAAAACGTGTTATGAGCCTGGATGCCATGAAAACATAGTGTGTAAACTTGAGTTCCAATATGAATCTAACAATGTTATGGGAAATTCCAAAATTACAAGATTAATTCTTTTTGTGCTCCCAAACTCCAGTGCCGGAACCATCCCAGAAATAGTAAGAGACGAAGTTCTCATCAACTAGGCAAATAAAGCTTAGAGCATCAAACCAAAGCATAGACCCACATGCTAGTTTGCCTTCTTTTAGGGGGGGGGGGGGGAATGTATATTTGTTGTCCCGCTTGTAGCTATCAAATATTTTATACAACAAAAAGAAATCAAAATGACCTCAAGAACATCAACTGTTTATTTTGCATCAATGCCCTCCTTTTCCTTTGCTCCTTCTGTACATTTCTTTAACACCAATGAACTCTTGTTTCTGTGCATTACTGGATTTCATGTTCGAAAACAGGCCTTGAACTTATCCACACAGCAGAAACAGAGAAGTTTATAAATTTCCTTGTGTTTAATGCAATGAAGAATGAAAACGAAATTGGCATCACCAATCGACAAGTTCCTTGTGCACGAGCTTTCTTTCGTTTTTAGCCAAAACTATCTGGAGTACTGAGAATGAAAGACCTTACAGCTAAGTCATGTTTGTTCTAAGGAACTGCATTTTCATTTTGACTTTAATGAAAAATGCCAACTTTGGAACTTGGAACTTTAATGATGAAAAGTCTTTGTATTGTTATACTTTTGTTAATCAAAATTCCGAAATTGGATAGATGTCAAGATACCTAGTTGTTGAAAATTGTAAATCCCTTTTGCTGGAAAAACTCTACTAGTATTTTCCTGAGTTGTGACAATCTGCTAACCAAGCTACTGATAGTCAGGAATTCTCTTATTTGTTTCCTTTCCCAAACCTTCACATATATAACCTACTAACCTTTGATTATGCATGTTTCCAGGTAAAACTCAGGAAACGATAGTCATAGTGTGTGAGAGCTTTCTATCCTCTTGTAATTGCAGGAAACGACATTCACATATTTGACGCAGCAAGGCAAATCGCTCCTTTTGTCTTTGTTTCAACAATAGTTGAATACCATCAAAACCCTACAATCCATATGGTGTCATACAGGGCCCAGCATCACAAGGTGTGATTTGATAAGCTCACCATATCTTCTCAAGTTGGTCCTGATTCCCTTAAGCATGCATGTGGCAGAACATTTTGGTTGGTTTCAACAATATTTCTTGATTATTATCGTTTCCCTATGCTCTTGGCAATGCTTATGCTCTTGGCACAGGGACACCGTGAAGAATACATATAATTCATACTTTGACAAGGGTAAGAAACGAGTTGGCTGTTAATGTAATCCCTGGATTTTACATGAAGATAGCCACACTTGGCATGTCTAGATTTGTGTGCTCTTTTTGAATTGTTATCTCCTTGTTGAGTCCTTAAATGTGCTTTCGTTAGTAATTTGGTTTCAGAACTCTAGTGTATACCATTTCTAGCAAGTTTCACGCCTCACATCATATCGAACCTATTCCTGCTGCTGAAGATGAGGTAGATCGTGTTTAGAACTATTGAAGCTGAAGCAAATGCTGTTCCAGACTTACTCTGCCCCTTAAAAAATTTGTACCGGTAGATCAATCAGGTATTTTAAACCCCATTAGCATCTTTATTCAGGAATCCGGCATGAAGCATTGAAAAATCATCCTGAGGATCTAGCAAATTGAGAAACTATATTTCACAGCAACGCCTTGTTATTTTTTTTGGAGGAAATCTCTGGAACTGATCCCTTGATCATTCGGGCTACACCCATGTACATTCTTGGCCGCCAATTCTCTTTCTAAATGAAATTAATTTGAATTCATCGCCAGTCCTGATACCTACCTTAGTGTTAAGAGATTTGTTTAGCCGATTCTGCAAATTGCAGAACGTCCTCTCCTGGTGTAGATACTTCAGACACTTTGCTACTCCAATGCAGATGCTAAAATCTTGATTCTCAATCAAGCACAATCTGATCCTGCAAATTGGCTAGTTCATGCTTAATCTCTGTTTTGTCAAAGGGTTGCATTATGACTAGTCAAGTTAAGCACCATTAAAAATAAGATTATTGAATAGGCCCTTTGGCTAAAAAAAAAAAAAACTACTAATGCTCGCCTAAAGATGAATATTTTCATAAATTCATAAATGAGCAAATGCGTGCATAATTGTTTTCTTTTTCTTACTCTCAAAGAGCAAGGACTTCTTTTTCCGCTGGTCAGCAGTCCATTTCAAGAATCAGCTTCCTAGAGCTTCTCTCGCATCCAGTGGGTACCATATGTCAAGAAACTTGGAAGCAACCACCACTTCTCCCTTTTCATGACCTCCACCAGCCTTTTTCTTGAATACCACTCAATTTATTGAACCATAATCTCATGTTACAATGATTTGATGTCATAATGTTATCTTGGAATTTCATCCTTCTACGCTGGTGGATGATAAATCTTCTCCCCCTGCCATCATCTGATTCAGTAGTTTTGTACTTTTGCCTACTCTTGATCAATACAAAACAACTCATAAAATTGGAATGAAACACATGCACAAATATTTTTTTTTTATCCTTTTGTGATAAAACACTTGCATATTTATGTCTGAAGAAATGATTTATTGTCAAAATCAGTAGCAAATGATCTCTGCTAGTCATGAAGAATCTGGATGCAATCTGGGAACCATAGCTGATGAAAGCTCAATATGAGAAACACGGACAGCACCAATCAACCGCTCTGGCAATTCTTCTGTAGTATTTGCCTGTAAAAAAGGGGAAAATTAAAAGGAGAACGGCAAAATTTTAACAGATCCACGGTAAATAATTTAGTATTGCCTCTCCATGCATCGCTATATATACATAAATCTCAAAGCATAAGAGCAGTTTGCATCGTTACCATACCAGCAATTACTAAAACGCAGCCAGAGCAATATTCCCTGGCTCTCACACTAATAGCAACTATTTTTAGCCCCACTTGAAATGAGCAATGAAGCATTACAATGAATGTAGAACATGAAAGGATGCACGTGCAATGGCAACAGTACCAAGGGAGCTTGAAAGAGACATCCAGAGTGCTTTTTTTCATTTCATTTTTTCGTTAACATATTCAAGGACAGTGACTAGTTTCAGTTTTACCTTATCAATCGATCAAATCTCTCTTAAAGTAAAAACTTCTAAACCAAATTTCCTAGCGAAACTTGGTATTCCAATTTTCAAAGTATTGATGAAACTTGTTTTAAGACTAATGAACAACCAAGATAATTTTTTTTTATTACAACATAGCATACTAATCCTAGTAAGTGATCATAAGGGCTTAGTCCTCTTAAACCTTGTAGCTTGCTCATGAGTATGAATGCATTGTCCATAATTTCAGTTGGTAGCCTTCCTGGTCATATAAATAACTGAGATGGTTCTATGAAATAGAGCCTCCCGCATGACACACCTGTACTAGGAAAGCCATGTCAACCACCAATGTTGGACTTGCACCCATTATAAGCCACAGAACTCCAGAAGCAACTGCGGAAGAACCAATATCAACATCGACCTACAGATGCATAAAACTAGTTTAGACCATGCTAATGTGTTGTTCAAGCAATTCCACAGTTACAGATTTGTGTGGTACTTACTTCCAGGTACTTGGGACCACGGATGTAGTTGCAGTCAACTGCTTTTCCCAATAAACATGGAGTGCTTCCTACACTTTGGCGCATAATCCATGAACCCTGCATGGTTCAATATAGAAAGCAACTTAGTCATGCTGAACTCATTGCACATATCCATGAACCCAGCAGGATTCAAAAACACTACCTGGAGAACTGATGGAAGAAGCTTAAACCTACTGTTTCGGAATTCATCATCACCATCAACAAATCGTTGCAAGAGAGATCCAGGTACTAATTCCTTTGTCACAAAGTAAAATACCATGCTGTAGTGTGTTGAACCAGGTACCTGTGATAAATGAGATAAAACACAGTTGTTCATTGTTGAAATGGAGCAACTGAAATTCACACCACCTGGTAGAATAAACTTACTTGCAGATTAAAAACCACAGAGAAAAGCCCTTTCTCAGAAGCAACCTACATAGGCATTTAAAGAAGTGCACAGGCAAGTCAGCGCCATCATACAATTGACAACCATAGACTTCTTAAAAATTATTCAATCAACAATGGACAAGGTTGACCAAGCTATTTCAACTCTTAGGATTAATCAGATACAAATATGATCAAAAGCAGCTCTGCCCACCAACACCAACTGGATAAAGTATTGAGATTATTTATATTTAATAAGGTCCATTGGCAGACCAGAACAAATCATTTCAGAAAAGTGTTCTTTGAAGTTGTGAAACGAACAGCACCAAAAGAGGAGAGGGGGGGGGGGGGGCTGGAAGGTCTTTACTTGTGCTGCAGAACCTCGATGCCTGGCAACATGATCCATTCTTTTCGTGTCCTTGAACCAATCCACAGCAACAAGATCCATCAAATGTTTTCCAGCAGGGACCTTCATATGCATATTGCATAGAGTGCAATAAGTGTAAGACAAACAAGGTCATAAGATGATGACTTTCTAACTCCAGATGTACGTACTAAAAAAATGAAAAAAATGGTAGGGAACCTTTGATTTGTCATGAAAAAAATGCTTGCTGCGAACTCTGAAGTTGTCTCCAGCAGATATTTGCCAGCAGTCATGGGCATTGTCATGATCATCACGACATAAGTTACCAGAAAAACAGGATAAATCAATTTGATCCACTGGTTGTTTCTCCAAGACTGTTTAAACGATTGTTATTTAAATTCCCAAACAGTTCCATAAAAGATTAAACTTATTAAAATGAGCAAAACAAAGAAATGTTGAGGCTGTCATCCACCTGTTCTCTTTGAATTGTTCTTATGCTGAGTTGGGTTATTCTGAAAATTAAGAAACAAGAGTAGTGTTTACATTGTTGATGTAGAAATCGTACAAGGGCAAGATGTCAGCCATACCTCTTCTTCTTCCTCAGTTATTTGAAATTCTTCATCCTCATCAGAGTATTCATCCATCGGTGCAGAACTTACAATTTTTTGGGGTGAAACATAACCAGAGGTCATATTGGCTATGGCTGGGATTCTTGTATGGGCATCTCTTTCATCTCTTTGGGCACACCATTCACGTAGTCCTGTCAGAAAAGGCAACATAACCATTACTAAACCAGAAAAAATGGAGCATTGAGATTGAAGGAGTGCTTACTCAATGACCATACAGGAATTACAAACATCAAGTTACTGTTGAGTTGGGGCTTAAATTGGTGAGTTGGTTTAGGGTAGATTGGTAATTGCATGGAGTTGTGTCCTAAACAAGAATGAAATGTGTTGATATATTTTGTTTAGGAAAAGAGACTTTTCTTGTTGGAGTTGGACTTGAAGTATGTTTCCTAATGAAAATAAGACTTTATTGCAAGTATAAATATCATGTGTTGTGGCTAATTTTTATGCGCCTCTAATATTGATGGTGTTTGGCGGCAACCACAAATCTTAGGTGGTAGAATTCTTTGGTGTGTGCCATGGTGGGTTTTGTGAAATGGTTGCCTTTGCGAGGCCTAGTAGTTGTGAAGATTCTAGATGTAACCGGGTTTTTGATAATAAGGTATTTGTGTAGTGTTTGATTAGTGGATGTAATCTCCAATTTTTTATAGTGAAGTTTTGAGGAGTACGCTTTGCCAAATCGTTATATTTCATGTCCCTTTTAACAGTTACATGTTTCATTACTTCTTAGCCTTTGGCATCAACTCTATTTGATCAATAATGAAATTAAAAAAAAAAAACCCAAAAGAATTGGTAAATTCGACAAGATTTGATATTGGTGAGAATGAAAATAATTAAAGGAATCAGACAAAAGGAAAATTAGCACCTACAACCCAACCCCAAACCCAGACTTCCAGATAAGAGGAAGTAGTGCAAAGCATATAAGAATGACAATATATGATGTTGAGAAATTTTAGCATACAATACTATTGTTTTGCCTTGCTATGGTTAATAAGAGAAGCGGAAAGCGGTGCTTCTTCCACACTTAGCTTTTAGCTGCTTTTCTATGATAAATTGTTCGATCTTTTTTCCACAACACTTCTATTCTAGAAAATCTTAGATCAAAGCAGCTTAACTTTTAAGCACAACAAGGCCAAATAAACCTATCAATTTCTGACAAGAGTGGCAGATTTCAGTGAGTTAATCACAGAAGGAACTCACCAGCGATATTATTTAACATCTCAAGAAGACAATGCTGCTGAAATGATGGAATGTAACCCACACCCCATCCCTTTAGATCAATCTGCATAAGATGCAGCACCTGTGTTCTAGGTCTCCCATTACGAGGTTTCAAAGGGGAAATACTGAAACCTCCACCTGTAAGTCAGAACGTAGCTAAAAACTATCAGAAACTCCGATGATAGATTCCCAAACACAAACCAAAGGGACGGGAATTTGGGACTTACTCTCAACATGAGCACGCACATAACCTGATTGTGGAACACAGTTTTCATGCTCTCTAGAACGAAATAACACAACTGCACAATAACAAGAAGGTTAAGCTTGTGACAAGTTAGAAGATCAAAATTGATTTGGACAAGCTAAAACATTTACCGTAGCTTCCATCATCATTTCGCCGCCAATACCTTACGTAGCAAAGGTCACGGGGCCACACAAACCTGCAACCCATTTATATGTAAGTGACAGAAGAAGATAATATGTGATTTCTGAAGGAACGAAAGGAACTTCACTCTTGAAATATGGATATACATTAGTAATCTTAAAAATACTGTTCGATGTAGTTTATGTATAACACATCCTACTTATTCTTTCTCAAGGAAAAATGGCTAAACCCTGGCGTATTTAGGCCCCTACTTGGAGAGCAACTTAGATTTTCATAACACAATTAATTATTGCGCATACATGGCTTGGAAAAGAAGAAGGGAAAATATTAGGGTATATAGCTTAATATGGATTTCCTATGGCTTTATTTTGGAAATTTCATGCTAGAAAACACGACCAACAACACTCCATATGAAATGCATTCATTATTTTGACATAGGCAAGGAAGCGATTTATTTGGGGGTGTAGAGGATGATAGTACTTTGGAAACCAGCCCAGCTGAAGACGATGATAGAGTATTGCTGTGTGTCCATCTACCTCTTCAACTAAACTACCATTCTGGAAAGTGGAATCCCACCTGCACAAGGCAAGAAAAATAGCATTCATGAACTGTCAAAGTACACAAAGAACATTGCGTTAAATCTTATATACCAAACAGCAATTCTCTTCAAGTATTTGCAGGAGTTCTTCGTGAATAAGTCAAGTTAATAAAACATTAATAATTAAAGATACAAGTAAATTGCGTATGGGTAGAATTTAACACCATATTATGCACACAGCAGTGCATCAATCTCCAGGGGGAAACACACATATAACAGGGTCTCTAAAACCATCATATTAAGTTCTGGGGTGAAAAAGGAATAAAAACCTACTCAAACCGTGTTGCATCCATGCTCATTACAAGTTCAAATATTTCTTCACATGTAGCCTTAACAATACCTACAGCTTTCATTGCTTGACTGCAGCTCCTCAGCTGCATCAAGGAAACAATAAATGGTGGCAAGACCAATTACAGCCTCATACATAGCAAACCAAAGTCTAACACAAAAGCAAATGAACAAATGATTCCATACAAGGTAATCAGATTCAGTAAGCTCTTCAAAAATGCGGAGTCCTGTCATATGTACAGAAATAAAACTTGAGTACAAATTCATCTATACCACCGTAACATAGCCAGCAATCAAATTCCCAGTTCAAGTCTTTAATGTGCTTCTATATATGAACTTTTAAACGATGAAAGAAAGCTATAAGAAATAGGTCACCATTTTGGCATTTTAGAAGACGCCAATGCTTTATAGACAATGCTTGGTTGTTAGCAGTCTGGTTTGGCAATTCTGAGTCAAATTCTGATGTCCAGTCCACTACTGAATCAGGAGAAACTGCCAGTTAGGAACCAAATGAGAATTGGAAACAGATTGAATGAATAAGTTGAATTCCATGAAAGGAGTCATGAAAACCATTTCCAATTGTTTTTCTCCGGAACAAATTTGTATGAGTGTCGTCTTCATCCTCATGTTCACTAAACCTGCAGACAATTCAGAAATCAGGAGAGTGCACACGCATATTGCCTCCAGACTTTCATAGCAGTTGGAGCAGCTGATAAAACTAGCTCCAATATCAGTTCAAATTGTTGATGAAAGTAACATCAATTGCTGGAATATTGTAGTGGTAGAAAATGTCTGAACTAAAATGTAATGAAATTCTTTTAATAAAGACAGATGAAAGTGAACTGCTGCACAATTTATTCCCTTAAAATACAGAATATGTTTGCCAGTATCAACATAGTTTTACCAAAGCAGGCAGAAAATAATGCTATGAAGGCATCTACTTTCTTACAGCTAAACTAGCAGAGAAATAGAACAGGCACTCACTGGCTTCCATTTTCTGATGAACCAGCAGTCACCCCATTATCCATGCCAGATCCATACTTGTATGAGGCATATTTGTCACTAACAGTGTTATGCTGCAACTAAATCATGCAACAAGTCTTATATGCATCATCATTCCAGTCAGTGTATAGAAACTGAAAATGTTCAATAAAGAGTCAACGGAACATCTTATGGTTAACCAAGGATGTTTCATCCAGGATTTCATAACACCTATATTTACCAGTGAATCAAACCAAAACTCAAAAGGAGAAAAAGCGTATTGAATTATAAGGACTGGGAGATAACAAAGTTTACACATTCTGAAGTATAGAGACCTGATCAATTACAGATTCAATTTTTTCCTTCCAGATCAGTGCTTCCTGGATGTTAAATGCCGCCAACTGAAATAAGAAAACAGCACATGAGGATCATCATTTTCTACAAATAATTCAGATGCCACAACAAATTCAGCAAGCTAAGGAAGTGCAAAAGGTTAAGAATGTTGTATTCAGACAAAGATCTTGTTTTTGCTTATTTCCAAGGCAGATACTAAAGATATTATCTTCATTACAAATTTCAGAAACTGAGAGCAAAGACTACTCACTGTTATTGCATTATTCTTTTCTTTCTTGTTGTAAACAGATAGAGTGTAAATCATCTGCAGAAATGAAAACAATATTCAGGTTAACTTGAAGATTCAATAATTACATTGAAACTCTCCCATCAGCAAAATTACATTACAGCTAATTAAGATACCATCAGCTCCCTAAAGCTGGTTCTCCATGAAAAAGGGACCACTCAGAGAGAAAGAGAGGAAGGAGAGGCAAAGTCACCAGAGTGACAACAGCAAACTAATTTTCCAACAGTAATTGAAACAAAAACCCAAACAATTACCAACTTCCAAAGATGAAGTTTCATTAGGTTAAAAAAAAAATCCCAAAAAAGCATTTGGAATGTTTGTTTAGCATTCAGTTCAACACAAAACACATCCACATTCACATGAACAAATACAAAGTTAGTGTGAAGCCTATCTGCTAATGGAGGCTGATCCAATTCATTTGCATATCAAAACAGTTGGCAAATTTCTGATAAGAAGATATATCCCCCTTCAAACATGGCAATGCCACCACTTCTATTTATGTTTTGGAATGAAATTGGATTGATGTGCATTAGTGTAATGCACATCAATTTAACTATCTTCACTACTACTGACATCCATCATCACCATGAAGTCACTTAAACATATATAATTTCCAACCCCATTAAATTTCCTCAACTTCCACTACTCAAAAAATAAATTCATCAACTTTCCAATTCTTTAAAAATGAAACTGATAAAAAAGTATGATGTAATTATTGAAGCTGCTATTGATACTATTTATAAGAAAACTATGCATAGTTATATATCTGAATGGAAAAACTCACATGTCCTTGATGAGTCTTCAAACCTGTATCCTCTACCCTACAATTGCCATCAATCAAAAGGGTCTTGATTGGAACCTAATTTAAAATAGACAAAGACTTCAACACTCAACATCATACCTGCATTCTCGTTTCCAAATATACAAAAATCCATTTAAAAAAGATACATTTTTTTATTCCAGAAACTCATTCGAAATAAACTTTGGGGATTATTAAAGAACTAGTGCAAATTTAACAAAAATAAAGAAAAAATAGTTACCCCATTATCTTGCGGTCTCCTCTTGTAATAAGAAAGGAAACTGGGCTCCAGGGTGAAGTACCTCATGTGAATATATGAACTCCCGATCTTTCTCCTTCCGTACCTTACCATCCACCCTTCGTATATCAATTTTGGCCCTCTTGTCCTCCCAGTCTCCTCTAAAATAGTAGAATTCTCTAAAAACAACAGAAAGAAAGGATGACCTTATTATTACTTGGTTTTTTCATTTTTATTTTGCTCGCATTTTCTACATCATCAATGTATCCAGCTTGTGTATATATCAATGATACGGGGTTGTTCCAAGCATCGTGAAGTAGCCATAAAAGTAGTATATATAGCACAGCATCCCAGTACTTGGTTTGAGAACCTGACCATGAAACACTAGTAGTATTTTTAAGCTAGTAAGAAAACAACTGGAAACAGTACCATTAATGTCGATGTTGAGCCACTCCAGGCGTTTGGTTTTGGCGGCAGATGGTTCTTCTGTTCAAAGAAAAAATTAGCTAGTAGTAATTAAGTAATTGTATGTCATGGGGAGTTGATGATGTAATTATAGAATAGTATAGCTTACCATCCCAGTCTCTGCTTGACGAAAGGGAATTGATCTTAAGGGATCTTCTCAATCTGTTAGTCATGATCAGCAGCAACCTCAGCCTCAGCCCAGCTACCTCCCTTGCAACTTCAAGCCACCAAAATAAATGGTTCCCCGCTGCTTCTCTCCCTTACTACTTGCTTAAATAGGCTGATTCCTTTGATGAGTTGACTCACTGTGCGGTGTGGATGAGTCTCCGATCTTTGTTTTATCCATCTCAAGATGACACGTCGTGAGATTATATAATATTATATTGTTAATGAATAGTGTTGACAACAGCTTATGTGGCTGGCTGATGACTGTTTGCTGGTGCTACCGCGTATTGTTGCAGCAAACCTTTCGTCCTTGATATAATAAAATTGCTAAAATAAAATATTACATGTCATGTAGAGACAGTCGTGACTTTTTTTTTTCCCTATTTGAATATATATATATATATATATATTTATTTTTTAAAATATTTTTTATTTAAAAGTATTTTAAAATAATATTTTTTTATTTTTTAAAAATAATTTTTAACACCAACGTATTAAAATGATTTGAAAATATTAAAAAATATTAATTTAAAAAAAATAAAAATTTTTAATTTTTTTAAAAAATATTCTTAAAACGCAAAAATAAATAAGATCTAAATTTAGAAATGATTTAAAATTATATTCTGAACAAAGTTTTAATATTTTCAAAATTAAATTTTTAAGTTTTAAATTGTTTTGATGTGTTGATGTTAAAAATATTTTTAAAAAATAAAAAAATATTTTAATTTATTTCCTAGTAAATTACATTTTATAAATCAATTATTATTATATTTTCAAACACCTCCTTATCCTATTAACTTGTATATCAGCAAATTATTGTAATTAACTAGATTTATCTTAAACCAAAATCATTTTATGTCTTTTTAGTTAAAATCAAATATTTTTAATTAAAAGATATGTATTGAAATCTACATCATTATGTTTTATTAGAATTTAATTGAGATAATGACTTGATTTTCTTGATTATCCAAATTTAAGAGGATTAATTTCCGACCACCTCACCTAAGTCAAGCTCCAATTTCCCGAGTTGATATGCGGGAAGGACTTACTTTAACTACAAGAAAGACCCTCTTGAGAATTTAATGTTACATTTTATTACATCTTATTGTTTATAATAGTTTACGTGCGCGAAAAATTACTTATTAAATATTATAAATTTATTGTTAAATAAAAAATAATAATGATCATAGAACCCTAAGTGAAACCATTCACAGCCACCTCCCACACCACTGCTCTCCTTTCGGCATATGAAAGCTGAGAGCAAACCAAGGAAAACACCTAAAACCCTGCATCCAATACCCAAACCCACAAAAAGCCAGCGTCTGATGGCTACTCACATGGCCAAAATCTCTCTTCTTTCCTCACTATCCCCGGCTTATCTTGCCTTTCTTAGGAGAAACGTGGTCTGGGGTTATTAATATGGAGCCAAAAGGACGAGTCCTGGGCTTTGCACGCTTGTTAGTAGTGTTGGGGTTTTTCTTGTGAAAAGAGCTTTGAACTGGTTTTAATGGAGATAACTTGGGGGATATTTGTATTTTCGCGTCATCTGGAGACAATTTTGTGACCGGACTTTGCCTGGCAATTGATAAAGGAATCATGGTTTGAAGAGAGGCTGGAAATCCAAAGGGTCTCCATGATTCCAGTTATAGAGCAATGGTTTGAGGAAGGCAATTCCATTAAACAATCCCATCTTCAAAGTTTTATCAAGCAACTTCGCAGACATCGCCGCTATGGCCATGCCCTTCAGGTCTTTCATTATTTAACAATCCATTTGCATTTTTCTTCTGCCATGCCCTCACCAAAAACTGACCGAATACTAGAAGAAAGGTTTGTTGCTGGACCCATAAGTCAAACGGTCAAATTGTGCAATAGCATACAAAATGCAAATAAATGGTCGAATTAACACAACAGCAAAATATTGTGACAAAATACTCACTTTTAAGATATATATTTTGATGCATAAAACATATTTAGAAGAAAATATTCATACAAATCATAGTTTTTATACGAATTGATCGACCGATTCAAACAATTAGATCATCCGGCCGACCAGTTTAGCTAGAGGATTAGCAGGTAGACTATTGCCTCTCCTAACAACAAATTTCCTCAAAATCTAAATCTAACAAAAAAAATTTATGAGATTTATTATTTACTTTGTTAATCCGACATTTAATTTAATTAATGATTTTAGAGAGTTAAAAAATTATAATTTTAACAAAATTTTAGCAAAGTTTTTCCTATATTGAAACTATATCAAAATTTTGTCATGCTTAAAAAAACTGTAGAAAACCACATAAACCAAACTTAACAAATTCTCACCAAACTTAACAAACTCTCACATTTCATAATCACAGGTAGCCCTTAGAATGTAAAAATAAAAAAATATATATAACATGAAAAATGAATATAAAATACTACAATAATACAATATTCAAGTAATTAAAATCTTATTATATATAAACATAACTAATCTATCTATATCTACGTTGTCTATTAGATGATCCGGGCTCATTAGTAGCACGAATGGATCCAGCTCTCACACTTGCTTGAGTGACCTTGTTCTCTACCATGATATCATCAAGAGTTTAACATCTCTCCAAAGATTTCAAGTCCAGTACGACAAACATTGAACCACCAAGACACATAAGTGTAACTTTCATTTTCTTCATCAATATTACAAAGCACTGATGAGGTCTCTCGATTCTCTCATAACATGAAGTTATCTTAATATTAATAAAATATTAATGTTAAATTAAAATATCAATACATAAAACCCAATTTTTAACATACTTACAATATTTTGAATCTATTAGACATATTGCTCGTACTGCATGTACCTAGTATAAGAACCAACTCAGGATTTAGAGTAATGACCCGACGTGTGATACTCATATACCAAATCAAATACTCCTTATCTGTAATCACAAGTTGCATCTCTGTAAATATATCATTTCTTCGTGCATCCCATTGTGGTACATAAGCTCTATGGTGGCTTAACCAATTGTAATCATCATTTTTACCCCCAACGAGTTATGGCGTTCAAAGCATCACTCGTATCGATGTCAACTGGACTGTGCTATTTGTAGATGAACTAGTGCATTACTTGATCTGGGCAATGTAGTGCAACCATCTAAAAAAATACCAGCGAGACCACTAATGTTCATATGTCCATCTCGCTGGTTCAAGTAACCAGAACAATCGTCAATCTTTCTTCCTAGTAAAGCGTCCACATGACCTTTGTAATATAAGTTTTTTAAATACCAAATAGATACAATTTGGTGGAGTCATGTTTTTTATTTGAAAAAATGGCTAAAATGCCTGGATAACATGTTGCCTATTTAGCCCCCTCTAATATAATGTCAATACATGTGTTAGATTATTTTCAAATACTCTACCAGCACACCACCTAGCATTACAAATATGTCAGTTTAATTGTATTTTTAAAAGTTACAATTAGACAATATAATTTTGCATCAATATTGCTAAATAACTTTGCAATAAATACATCCTAGTGTGAGCTATATTGTAACCCCAATAGTTTGGATAGCCATAAGTGACAATTTAGGTATTTGGGGCCAACATGAAGCACCTAGGACCATAACTATTATTAAATAAAAACAAGTTGATTATTTATTGTTAACATAAATATTTTAAATATAAATAGTTATAATCCAATTTTTCGATTCATACATGAAAAAGTAGCAAATATCTCCTAATTTGTTTGCCCTTTATGCATGTAAGGCATAGATGTTTGTATAAGCATGCCAAAACAGCAGGTCCCTAGCTATATGTGGGGATGGTGTTAAAACCATCTAGGAGCGTTAGATAAATTAATGACAAATATCTCCATGTGAGGTCTGTGAATAATACACTGCCAAACAAATGCAATATATATGTTCTAACATACCTACATAACACATTAAAATTCTAATAACAATTCACATAAATTTAAAAAATATCAACACATGAAAATGTCATTCAAATCATAATTTAATTTGTACCTCCCCAAGACCTCATTGTCAGCATCATTTGATGGTGTCGTAAATGTCTCATCAATTCATTTAAGATGTATGTTACCCCCTTCAACTTAGAAGGAAGGGATGTTAGTCCAAATGATCACTCGCGTAATGCAATCCGATTACAAACACCAATATATGTGACTATCTATCCATTAATAAGCAGTCCAAGCAAAACCGCCATGTCCTATAGTGTTAGTGTCATCTCCCCATGCCTAAGATGGAACATAATATGTCAATCGCTCAATTAGTGCATTGATCAGGTTGTGGCTAAGTTTGATGTAGTTTAGACAACTAACATTCAAAAAACTTAGCTAGAACATAAATGGTTGAACCCACTTATGTGGTCTCATCTGCCTATGTGTACGATAATAAATAGAGGACTCATCCTGCATAACAATTTAACTTATAAGTATTTACATATATAATACCTTTAATGATAAGTAAATTAAAAATATATTAAAATTAAATATACTTACAATATCGACGAATACGTCCTCCAATTGATGTTGATCTTACAACCACAAGACAGAAGTGTCGGTGGGTCCTGTATGCATGTACTGTGACTGATGCTCTCCATAATCATAGTCACGCTCTTTCTGATCATAGTCATGTTGTCTAGATTTATCATCGTCCAAATATGAATGCTCAACATGAGTAGATGATCCGCCACCTCAAGTTTGCAGCATCCTATGTAATAGTATTTGTAATTGATGTGAAATTAGATAAGTTTAATATGCTTAACAAAAATATAATTATATATCCTAACATATTTTTCATATAATTATATTGTCATACATATGTTAGATTAGGACATGTTTTTCTATTATGGCTTGTGTCATTGCATATGCCACACTTATAATATACATGACCTTCTCTTGCATCCATCTCATTGTTCAAACGAGTGGACATTCATTGACCATGCCCGAATTTCCATCTAGATGAGTTTGCTTCAACTTGAAGTCCAGTGCATTCTAGATCGTCTAGTAATGGATGAAATGACATGTTATATACTGATCTGTAATTAATTTGATGTTTTTTCAAGGTAAACACACACACACACACACACACACACACACACACATATATATAAAACATTTAAATATAGTTAGAAACACACTCCCAAAGCATTCAATCAGAAGAAATCATGCCATTTATGTCTTGATAGAAAGAAGGGTTGTGATGATGGTTGGGTTTTGACATGAGATAAAGAGAGATGACAACTAGGTTTGATAGGAAATGAATGGAAATGACAACCGGATAAATGATATTTTTATTTCTTTTATTAATATTTAGATCTTGTGTTGATTCACACAATTTCTCTAACTAATGTTTGACAAATTTTGACTAAACTTATAAATTTAAGATTTGTATATGAATTTTTAATTTGTTCCATATAGTGGATGCATCATCTAACTATTAAATATTTTATACTCTAATCGTTGCTAATATTTCTTATTTTATTTATTAAAAATTTCTTATGTTTTTTTATTTTATTATCCTTTCCAATCAAGTACCTTTTTGTATGTATTAAAAGAAAATATATTAACTTATAAGTTGCACACATATTAATTAATTATGTTGTATTGTGGTATAAAAATAACATTACATACTGAATTATTTTGCTTTGTGATGGATCATGTTTTTTTCTAAAAATAATAATAAATAAATGGCTAATGATTTTCCAACCCTTTAAATAAGGTGTTGACCTGATCTATCTAATCTTGTCTAGCATGCTTTTTTGTGAATTTCTTCGGGTTTCCATGAACCACACACAAACTTTTCATGTACACAATTTCTCTTATACATAAACTAGTTTTTATATGTAAACCATGCACCATTTTCTATGTTAATAACACTACCTATAACTAACATTTTCACCAATGACAGGGCATAAACAACTATAACATAACACATCAACCAACGAGCAATCATGGCTAGTCAATGGTTTTTTCCTATACAATAGCACTAGCAAAGCACTATTTTTCTCCAATGAATTACCAACACTAAAATTTTCCTCCAATGATACATCTCCTTCACCATAAAGAAATTCTAAAGTCTAGGTGTCTCACTAGGCAAACAAGCCAAAGCATAGCAAGGGCTAAACCAAGGCTACAAGCCATGTAAATTCCTAGCCAGGCTATACAATCCCACCTTTGGCCTTACAAAGCCAAGTCAGCTAGGCACACATAATCCCATATTTGATTGTATAAGGTCAGGGCTACACAACCATTCAAAACAAGACCAAACTCCATACACAACATGTCGTACGTGTGGGACATCGCGACAATTATCTTTCTGGATTGGGATCTTTGTGTTAACAACGTGACATTCATTACAACATAATAGCAGACCCTTTGTGACACTCGTACAAACATTCTGTAATAGTTTAACATGCAGTAACACGATAATAGATCCTTTGTAAAACACAAACAAACATTCCATAACAGTTTAACATTCAGTAACACAACAGTATATCCTTCGTATTACTCATCCAACCATTCATGACAATTAATGTTCAATACAATTCAACAATAGATCCCTCGTAATA
>Ga0325414_1002210_pt1 | contig 19532 bp, 9 predicted proteins | sample PopdelMetagenome_8_FD_206183 | JGI IMG/M metagenome (GOLD analysis project Ga0325414, IMG submission 206183) | Populus deltoides microbial communities from Bellville, Georgia, United States - Leaf-PdKOR-R3 | ecosystem: Host-associated > Plants > Phyllosphere > Phylloplane/Leaf | place: USA... | reverse complement strand
TAGACTGCGGACAGTTATGTTTTCTTGATTAATCAACTTATCTAGTTCTTAAGGCTGCCATTAAATTAAATTACTAGTGCGGACACTGTGGTTGTTTAATGGTTAGGGTTAGTTATACGGCGGATCCATTAACTAACCAATGTTAAGAAGAGATAAATATTCAGAATATAAATTGATGTTTCGTTTCCATGATCAGTTCTGATTTCTGTAGATGGATGTGTGCTTGTGACCAAGGTTTGTTCTCTTGATAATTTTTTGATTTTATTAAATTTCGTTTGATAGTTTTCTGTTTTTTTTTTACTTTAGCCTAGATAACGTCCAAACTCCCCCCAAATTGTATATCATCTAGCATAAAAATCTGACTTGAACTTCCTCGTGGGATTGACCCCTTGCTTGCTCTATACTATCTTGTGTGTTATGTATGAAGCTAGGGTAATTAATTTGTGCGACCGCAACATCGCAACAGATGGCGAGATAAAGCAATACATGTTCAACCACCACTAATAGATACAAAAATGCTGATGTTGTTCGCAAACACCTTTCAATCCTCTTACTATGAGCATTTGATGGGAAGCTCAGCTCAACATTTCCATGAAGTGGTGAGGATTGCTGAAAGAATTCAACAACGATGAGAGATGAATATGAGATGACTCTCAATTGGAAAACCTTGGTTGTGCGTCAAGTCTCGTCGTAGCATCAACTACTCAAATTCCTCTATCAATGATCATATCATCACTAGGTCATCGTCAATAAGGGATAACAAGACATGGATGATTGCAGGAGAAGTTGATTTAGAATGTCATATTATTATGGAATTTTGATGCCATGTATTTTATTTTGTGATCACATCTCATCACTCAATGAAATATATCTTTTCTTTGTCTCTTTGTTGTTTTGAAATGAAGAGGTGTTTAACATTCTATTTTTGATAAAACATTCTGATCAAACTCCAACATGTAAAGTTAAAGTTAGAAGATTAAAAGTGGTTTGATTATAGAAATGACTTGATGTTCGTTAAAATGGCAAGAGGTGACCGAATAAATTTTGACCTCACACATAAAATTGAACCTAACACCATATAGCTAAGTTTTAACAGTATGCATATGAAAGAGTATGAAAGTTCAAGAGAAACTATTTTGAAGGTTCTCAAGGTTGGGGATTGAATAATAAAAATTGCTTATAATGAAAGGCAAATCAAATGAAGGAGAACGCCTATCAAGTCTAGGAATGGAAAAACAGGTTCCGATCAAGAAAAGACATAACAAACACCAGAACAAATTTTGAGTTACAATCATGACTTTCAATCTATGATAAAGACTCTAATGTCATCAAATAATCAAGACTGATCATTCATCAAAGGAAAAGTTGGATTTGCATTATGATCCATGTTAAGAGAATTTTGATCTTTGAGGTTAAGATGGTTATATGTTTATTCCTCTATAAAGACAACAAAAGAAAGAGACTTGATGAATAGTTGATGTTGATCCAAGATCTTTAAAACCCTCAAACACTTTTTGAGCCCGTGAATTTTCCTTTCTTTCATAGCCATGAGCCATAGCTTGCATTACATGAGTTTAAAAGCCATTTTTAATCAAGCAAGTAATTTAAACTGATAAGTGGCGCTTCAAAACTTAAAGAGCTTTTCCTTAAGGGTCGTAGTTTCATGAATTAAGCTACTGGTTATTATGCATGCTGATAAAATTGGTGCTCAAAAGAAACAACTTTTCTTGATAAAACCTTGAGTTTTGACTTGAGCATTTTGTTTTTGAAATTCATAAAAAGGCCACCTCATCATAGACCATCAAAAGATATACCTAAAATCAGAGTTTAAAATGGATACAAAGAACCATGGAAAAAACCATTTTAATCTTACAACAAGTCAATTTCTATTTTCAAAATACAAGACAATCAAAGGCCTGTATATTTTGAATAATGTGTGTTGGGTCTTTGACCAAAAAGCTTGATTTTCAAAATATATGTTCCAAAACGGACATCTCTCTGATTTCATTTCAACAATTAGACTTGAATAGACATGATCTTTGAAATATGATATTTGATTCCAGAACAAGAAAGATTGACAAACAAGAAGAACATCGATAGAATTTGCAAAATCCTCAACAGATTTGACATCAATACTTCTCGACACTCCTTGAAAAGTTGACTACCTGGGGGCAATACAGTGGACCTTGAGAAGGAAAACAAACAGTATTTCAGATCAGTTGGGGGCAAAGAAAGATGATCAAATGATGAATCAGTGAATTAAGGACAATGTTGTTTAAAGAAAGATAATCAGTAAATGAGCGCACTCAGATCCATTAAGGGCAATGATGTTCAAGAACAGTTTATGATCCAGGAAAACCCCAGCAACAATTGAGAGTGGCGCTACACTTGAAGGACATTTTCATATCGTCGTCCTTTGAAACATGGCTATCAACCGATGTTGTCATATAGTTGCATTTGAATGAATATCGAAAAGATGCATACCATCAAGACTGACTGTGGGAACAAGCTCCTTTGAAGCAAAAGTGCACTTCACCGCATGAATATGGGTGATGAACATCATTGATGATGCCAACACATTTCTTTTTATAATATGATTAAACGAGCTGAAAGGAATCCATTGAGAAGAACATTGAGCATACAACAAAGAGCCTTTTACTGCAAGCTATGAGATGCATGTCTAGATGACTTGGCAGTTCCTTGAAGGTTGATGATCTCATATACTTGAAGGGTATGTTTCAACTGAAGGCAAGTCTGTGGTTGATTGGCAATCTAAGATGAGGTTAACACTAGAAAACCTCTTGATAGGTGTTGGCGAGATGTGCACAACTAATCTAAGAATAATTCTTGAGAGAATCCAGGAGATGAATGATTTGTTCACCTCCTTCATGATACATTAAGCAATGCCACACTTGGGGGCATGGCCATGCTTGATAAACAATGAGAATAGTAATAGTCATAGACAGCCCGAGATGGGCACTGCATTTACATCGGAGTGGAAGGCTAACATGAATGAGCTAGCACAGAAAAACAAAGAAGACTTTGGATAGCAAACAAAAGTACCCTATGACGATGGACATCAAAGAGGGGGGGACCTATATTTCAAACCAGGTAAGGGTGCATACATGCCATCTCACCTCATAGCATTGCACAAATATTTTTTTGAATTGTTATAAAAAAAAATTCACAATGAAGTCCAACAAGATTATAGACGAAGGAAGAATCATTGAGTTGATAATAACAAAGAATCATAATTTTTTACTCTGGAACAAGAAGAAGATGAGATGAACCCTACCATTAGGAAAATCTCAAAGACATGATAAGATCAACCCTATCATTAGAAAGAGTCTTCAGGTCAACCCTCCAATCAAGAAGCACCTAGTTTTCAACCCTGCGATCAGGAATTATCAGGTCAACCCTGCGATCAGGAAGCACTAAGTCTTCCAACCATGTCATCAGGAAGGACAGATGTCAGCCCTGCAATCAGAAAGACCGATGTTAATCTTGCAAAATTAAAAGTCAAATAAGAAAAATTATCAAGTGAAAAACTTGATCAAACCTTAACATTGGAAGAAAAATGAGAAGGAACCACACACGGATTTTGGTTTTGGTTAAAGGGGATCACCAGATGGGATCTCAAGTTAGCCCATCCACACACAGACTTTGGTTCTGGTTAAAGGGGATCTCCAGATGGGATCTCAAGTTAGCCCAACCTCACAGACTTTGGTTCTGGTTAAAAGAGGTCGCCAGAAGGGATCTCAAGTTAGTGCTACCACACATAGACTTTGGTTCTGGTTAAAAACGGTCTCCAGATGGGATCTCAGGTTAGCCCAACCACACGCAGACTTTGGTTTTGGTTAAAGGAGGTCGCTAGAAGAGATCTCAGGTTAGCTCAACTACACACAAAATCTTGGTTATGGTTAAAGAAGATTGCCAGATGGGATCTGAGATTAGCCCAACCACATACAAGATTTTGGTTTTGGTTAAAGGAGATCGCCATATGGGATCTCAGGTTAACTCAACCATACTTGAAATTTAGCTTTGGTTAAAGGGGTCGCCAGATGGGATTTCAAGTTGACCGAATTGCACACGGTTTTTGGTTCTGGTTAAAGGGAATTGTCGGATGGGATCTCAGGTTAACTCAACCACACACAGAATTTGGTTCTAGTTAAAGAAGATCGCCATATGGGATCTCAGGATGACCGAGCCACCAGCATTATCTTAGCATTGGAAGAAAAGTGAGAAGAACTTCACTATTAAGAAATTCTGGAAAAAAAAGAAGAAGAAGAAGAAAAAGAGAAGTTCAAACCCTACCGTCAGAAGAAGACATTATTTTAGGTTCTAGTTAAAGGGAATCGTCAAACGGGATTTCAGGATAACCCAACCAAAGATAGAATTTAGAGGATCACCAAGATCAGGATCTTAAGATAACCAACTTAGTTTCCAGTTGAAGGGGATTGCTATAAAGACAGAGTTTCAAATCAACCAAGCTTTGAAAAGATCAGTTTCGAAAGTTTAGTTTTTGTTTATCTTTACAACACTTACTACGCAAGGTCTTTGATCCGTAAGTATTGTAAAGAGGGGGTATTTGTCGTTATCTATTTTTAGGTTCCCACACAAAACAATATATATATATTCGAAAGAAATCCAAAAAATAATGGCAGTAAAAAGAGGATGTCAGAATGCCTATTAAACGGCTAAAAATTGGTTGAGGAAATTCAAAAATACAAAGATTGAGTTTTCCCACTGTTCACTAGGCTAGACCAGGTCTGACCCAAATCAAAATGCATTGGGCCGGGTCCGGCGCAGTAAAAATATCCAAAAAATCCTTTCAAAAAATTTGTGATTTTCCCGTGTATTTTTCTATCAATTTTGGTTAATATTGTTTGTATTTTTATACCGTAAAGATATAAATTTGGTATCAAAATACCCGGTTTTCATCAAAACATTGCAAAATATTATATATAAAAAATGTTTTGTTTTCATGCATATGACCAAGTCTCTCAAAGATGAAAAAAATTCATATTGTATTTTCATACAATGAAACAAATTCAAAAATATGCATTAGCACGTATTTTGGCTTTAATAACCAGTTTATTAAAGTCATGAGAACCAGGCTAATATTTCAAAAATAATAAAAAAAAATATTTTGTTTTTTTAGTATCTGGGGTTACGATCTTACATGTAAGATGTATTCTAAATATTAAATTCTTTTGTTGACGTTAGAACAGTTAGGTTTTATCTGATAAGATAAGGATCTCTTTACTAAGGAGAACTTTTCTTAAACCATAGACGGACCGATAATTAGAAATACAATAGCACCTTAGCATATATCAGACAATTAAACAATGCAGCTTACCTTAGGTAGGACATATTTGGGGTGCAAATACCTTCCCTTTCCGCAACAAATCCCCGTGCTCAATCTCTGAGATCAGTTAGGGTTTCTAGTAACCAAAATACTAGGTGGTGACTCTCATTCCCTCATTCCACTAATAAAAGACAAGAAATCCTTGTCTCTCCATATTTGCCAAATACATACGAGAGTGGATGATCGTCATGATGCCACACACGTGCGACAAAGATATTTATAGGTTCTCGTCATTTTAGTTTACCTCATAGCATGTGGAGTTGCATAACCTCAGTGTGTGGATGGGAGTTGCACCATAGTTGTGCTTGCGTTAGAGAAGCGTGAGAAGAATTTGTGTATATCTTTGTGCAAAGCATTTTTGTGCGCAACTCTTAAGAACTATAAAAAATACTTTGAGTTGTGTGCCTTGTAGGTATTGGACAACATAAGGTGTAGTTGTAAGGTTGGATTGGCCCACATACTAGGAATTGTTTTTCTGATTTTTTGTACCATATATATATATATATATATATATATATATATATATATATATGTGCAAAACTATAACAAACATATAATAAATGAAAGGATAGAGGACAAAACATCCAATAATCAAATGACATACAATAGATCTCATAAATAAAGTAAGCATTAAAGCATGGAATAAAATGTGTAGTATAGTTACTTGTTAATGAATTATGGATGGATAAATAGGAAATAAAGTGTATTGTTGTCAAGAATTATACATTTTATCTTAAGGCTAAATTGTCTTTCATATGGTGCAAACGGTTTGTATGCAAGTTACTCTTTTCTAATTCCAACAAAATAGACACAAGAATCAAAAGCTCTAGAATAAAAAACAAAATGTCTAGAAAAAAACTACTAAGAAAAAAAAGGAGTGGGAAATGAGAAGAGGGTAGGAGAGCTGATTGTTTTGTTGTGTTGAACAACCCTCGCCAACCCTTATCTATACAAGAGTCCTGGTATTAAAACCGATGCAGGAATTAATTCCAATTATTTTAACCCTTAATTACCCACAATAAAACAAATATAAAACTTGATATTTTTATTTAAAGCTAGATGTTTCTTCCATTATAAAAAATAGCTCAAGTAATGGAAATTATTGATGAGAAAATCAGTCATTGGTTAGCAAAATATAATTTCTTATTGGCCAAAATATTTATTTTAAAATTAACACACAAACCCGAGCTCAAGTCTAGCTGAGCACAATTGTGATTTAATCCCAAAACCAGTAATATAGTTTAGGGTATCTCCTTTCTAAAAGTTTTGTTATCGTATGAGTCTTATTTTAATTTCTCAAGCCACCTTTATAAAAGTTATAATAGAATCTTATAATCTTTTAATATATATATTTGTAGATCATTTATATTTGTTTAATAGAATATGAAATACATATCTTAATATTGACATAACACACACAAACACACACACACACACACACACACATATATATATATATATATATATTATTTTATTTTTTATAGAATTATTAATAATAATAGGTAATGGATACATATATGAATATTCAAAATTCGATGGATAGTTTATGGATATCTAAATTCTGTACCTGATGGATAATAAGTAGGGTATGAATATTAAAAAACCCAACTCGTAGGTACCCATTGTTATCCCTAAGAATTTTTAAAAGGGTTTTAACATTAGAATAAATGTAAGTTTCTTTTTCATGAAAAAAAAAACATATCCTTATCTTATCAAATGTGGAAAGTCTAAAAAATAGTAATAAATAGAAACTTATCTAATAATTGAGAATTAAAATTGACTAACCATAAAGGATTTATTGACTTTAGAGTGACTATAAATAGAAATTTATGTAGTAGAGATTTAAATTAATATGTCAACGGACACAAACATGATAATAAAATATATGCAAATACATTTTCAGTATTTTTCTAGTATTTTTCATTATGGTTGTCATGTTTATTTATAGAAAAGAAAAAATAAGATTGCAAATCAATTATAGGAATAAATACACGAGGATATCGATTGTCTACATGATTATTTCTCCTCTATCCATATTTATAGTGGCTCCACCATACACGAGGATTTTTTAGAGGAAGATAGTTATTTTCTTAGTTATTTTTATTTTTATTTATTTTAGAAAAATATTTTTTATGTTGTTTTTATTCTTTCTATTTAGTTTATGAATTTTATTTTTCTTAGTTATTTTTCCTAATTTAAAAAAGACTAAAAAAATAAAATAAAATTTCAAAACTACATAGAAAGAATAAAAACACTAAAACAATATTTTCCTAAACTAAATAAAATAAATAAATAGAAAGAATAAAAATATCATAAAGAAAAATATTTTTATAAAATAAATAAAAATAATAATAACTAAATAAAAAACACATATTTACATAAAAATCTTATTCAATTCATATATTTAATAAATTTATGAAAAGGCAATACAATTCATGACGAGAGTTAAGCCCACCATTTAGTTAATAAAACAATACACACTCCTTTATGGAGAGTGATTTTTTAAAAAAGATATTTGTTTCCTTAATTCTTTTTATCCTATTTAGTTTAAGAAAATATTTTTATTTTTATTCCTCCTATTTAGTTTTAAAAAATTTATTTTTTCTTAGTTACTTTTTCCTAACTCAAAAAAAATTAAAATAAAATAAAGAAAAATAAAATTTCCAAACTACATCGAAAAAATGAAAACACTATAAAATAATACTTTTAAAAGACTAAATAGGACTAAAAATAATTAAGAAAAAATAAAATTTATAAACTAAATACAAAAAATAAAGAAATCTTAGAGGAAACTATTTTACACAACTAAATAGAAACAAAAATAACTAAATAAAAAATATATTTCCTTAAAAATCTTCCATTATCATTACTACATTATTCTAGTTTTGACATCAATACATTAAAATCTATTATAATTAGTGATATTATATAATATGATATTTTTAATTTCATTAAATGAATATGTTGCTTTTCATTAACTTTTTAAAATTAATTCCAAACATTTTTTTTATGTGAACATAGTAATTGTCTCTTAAGGTTTTATTAAAAAAATAAACCTTGTATCAAATCTAAGATAATGAGATATATGGACAATAAATGCAATTTATTAAAAGTTTCCATTTAAGAAAAGAAACGTGTCCATTGTTTTGTAATTTGCATTCAGGATCATATGGGCTTCACTCACTGTATATACCTCCCCAACTAATATCATGTCCTTCAACAATTCATTAAACCAACAAAATATAGTAAAGAAACTATTGAATGGCTAGAATTTCATTCACTCATTTTTTCCCCTAATTCTCGTTCTCTCAGGTTATCATTAAACCAATTTACTTCAATTTTCCTCTAAAGTATCCATATCACTTTCTTTTAATGTGCATTATAATAAATTTGTATGAGGAAACATTAATATAATTATTCAAGAGTCCATGTTTTTTGAAATGAAAAAAAAAAAAGCATTGCTCTTTATAAGAGTTTTTTTTATCTATTTTTATTAGTTCATACACAGTGTTCATATGTTGTATAAAAGTGGATGTACTCTCAAGGATTACGGCGTAAAATGCTACGAGAAACACAATTCAATTCATGATAATAATAAAAAAAAATTATCAATGCAACGTAAAATGCTACGTGTATATGTAAATTTATTGTTCATAAAAAAAATATCATTATCTTATCATATGTGGGAAGCCTAAACAATAGTAATAAATAGATGTTTACCTAAAAATTATGAATTAAAATTGACTAACCATAAAGGATTTATTGACTTTAGAGTGACTATAAATAAGAATTTATGCGGTAAAGATTTAAATTGGTATGTAAACAGACACAAATTTGATAATAAAATATATATACAAATACATTTTCAATATTAATTCTAATATTTTTCAATATGGTTGTCATGTTTATTTGCAGAAAAAAAAACTGATTACAAATCAATTATAGGAATAAATAAACGAGGATCTTGATTGTCCATATGATTGTTTCTCCTTAATCCATATTCATAGCGGCTCCTCCTTACATGATGATTTTTAGAGGAAGATATTTATTTTCTTAGTTATTTTTATTTTTATATGTTTTAGAAAAATATTTTTCTTTATGGCGTTTTTATTCTTTCTATTTAGCTTATGAATTTATTTCTTTCTTAGTTATTTTTTCCTAATGTAATTAAGACTAAAAATAAATAAGAAAAAAATTAAAATTCTAAACAAACACCAAAAAATATTTTTCTAAACTAAATAAAAAGAATAAAGATATCATAAAGAACAATATTTTTATAAAATAAATATGAAAAGAATAACTAAATAAAAAAACATATATTTCCCAAACAAATCTTATTCAATTCATAGATTTAAGAAATCTATGTAATAAAAATCTTATTCAATTTATAGATTTAAGAAATCTATGTAAAAGCAATACGATCCATGACGAGAGGTCAGCCCACCATCTAGTTAGTAAAATGATAATCATTTCTCGATGAAGAATGGTTTAAAAGAAAAGATATTATTTTTCTAAGAAGTTTTTATTCCTATTTAGTTTAGAAAAGTATTTTTATTTTATTTTTATTTAAATTCCTCATATTTATTTAAAATTTTTATTTTTTCTTAATAACTTGTTCCTATCTCAAAAAATAATAAAGAAAAATTAAATTTCTAAACTACATAGAAAGAATGAATACACTACAAAATAATATTTTTTTCAAACTAAATAGGACTAAAACTAAGAAAAAATAAAATTTCAAAACTAAATAGAAAAAATAAAGAAATCATAGAGGAAACTATTTTACACAACTAAATAGAAATAAAAATAACTAAATAAAAAATATATTTCCTTAAAAATCTTCCATTATCACTATTACATAATGCTAGTTTTGGCATCAATGCATTAAAATCTATTATAATCATTGATATTATACCATATGATATTTTTAATTTCATTAAATGAGTATGTTGCTTTGTGTTCACTTTTTAAAATTAAATTAAAACATATTTTTTCTTTTGTGACCTTAGTAATTGTCTTTTTAGGTTTTATTAAAAAGCAATCTTGTATCTAACCTAAGATAATGAGATATAGGCACAATAAATGCAATTTATTAAGAGTTTCCATTTAAGTAAAGAATGTATTCATTGTTTTGCAATTTGCATTCATGTATATACATTTATGGGCTTCACTCTTGACTATATATACCTCCCCAACTAATATCATGTCCATCAACAATTCATTAAACTCACAAAATATAGCAAAGGAACTATTGAATGGCTAGAATTTCATTCACTCGTTTTTTTATCTTTATTCTCGTTCTCTTAGGTTATCATTAAACCAATTTACTTCAATTTTCCTCTAAAGTATCCATATCGCTTTCTTTTAATGTGCATTGTAATAAATTTGTATGAGGAAACATTAATATAATTATTCAAGAGTCCATGTTTTTTGAAATGAAAAAAAAAAAAAGCATTGCTCATTATAAGAGTTTTTTTTATCTATTTTTATTAGTTCATACACAAAGTGTTCATGTGTTATGGGAAATAATGTGAATAAATTAACTGTCGAATATTAAAGCACAAAGAATTTGTCAACAAGCTACCATACACTTACGAAAGCTCCTTTTTTTTTCAGCTGCATTGGTGACACCTCATGTGAATGGAGAAAAGAGATGCCTGGATATTTTGTATAAAAGTGGATGTACTCTCAAGGATTGCGGCGCAAAATGCTACCAGAAACACAATTCAATTCATGGAGGGCAATGCATCGCCAATCCTACTATGACTGATTACTCTTGTGTTTGTGCTTATAATTGTGATGGTTAGTGTAAGAAAATCTTGTTGCGTCCTACAATAATCAAACATAAATAAATTAAGAAATCTTTTTTTCCAATAATAATCAAAAACAAATTTGAGAATCAAGTGCCTTCTTTTCTACATTATGTTATATTATTAACATATGGCTTTTCTTTTCTTATTATTAACTTAAAATTTTCAAATTAATGCAGAATTATATCAACTATGAATCATTTATAAAATTTGGATTTCTATTAAATTCCACATTAGTCTTAATGTTTTTATGCAACTTTGCAACACCTTTGCATTAATTTTCACTTTTATCATACAATTATTATTATAAATTAAACTCATATCACAACGTAAAGCTAGAAACTTATATTAATTTTATAATGTTCAAATTAGTTGGTATCAGAGCAAGATTTTAAAATCATGTTATATCCCTTTATCTTTTAGTTTTCATATTATTTCATCATCGGTGTCATATAAAACCTATTCGCAGTAAAAGTTGAAAAAATGAAGATTATTTGAATCTAGTTATTTAAAATTAAAAACAAAGAAGAAGAAGAAGAAGAAGAAGAAAGATAGAAGAAATTGCATGAGGGGAAAAAATAGGGTTTAAACTGCAAATTAGGATTTTTCATCAAATTTTGGATTCAACAACTTAAATCTAAAACTTCTTGATTCTCGAGATATGTTAATATCATATCTTGATTATGCTTTGATGCTTTCATCTTCTTATTGGGTTCTGATGAACAACGCAATCAAGCTTTTTTTAACATGTATGTTAGTCCTCATATTAGAGATAAGCTTAACGAAAAGATCAAGAAGGCCATGGATAAAGCTAAGCTAAAGGTTATGATACCACACTCTAGTAGATCCATATAGTGTTGCTGGGAGAATTTTTCACATAGTGACAATTTTTTTGCATTGCAAGCTTTATGATGTTTCTTCTGTTTTGTACGTGCTCTCTAGGATCTGTAAGACCGTCATAGTTGTCTAAGTTGGCCTTCACAAAGACATAATCTTTAGAGAGATGAGTATGTAACACTTAATGACAAAGTATAGAGTCTTGTAGTTGGTGGAAATGATTTTTATTCTTAAAAGTTTGTCTAATTACTGATTACGTTGAGGGAATGGAAGAGTGAGAAATTGTTCATGTATAACTAGAACAACATTGTCGAGCACTCGTATCTAATGGGAGTGTTATGAAAGATCTGAAAAAGCTAGAGTTTCTATAGTGGGAAAATCAGTTACTCTCTTATACCCTAGAGGTTTTATGTCATCAGCCATGAAAAGCGTTTTGGAAAAAGGTGTAAAACAGGAATAAACTAGTTTTTTATTTATTTTCCCACAAATGAAGTCGTAAAAACACGAGGATTGGATTAGGCTTTCCCTAGCTACATCTTAGACTTATGTGTATGGGCTTGGGTGTAGTTTTGTTTTAGGGGTTGGGGGGGTGGGTGCTCGGTTATTCCTATAAAAACAAATCTCATGTCAGAACAAGGAACCCTCTAATGATAAAGTTAGTAAATGTTGAAGAAAAAAATAATGTACGGGACAAAGGAGTTTGAAGTAACGAGTTTGAATGACTTCAATTTTATTCTTTTAGAATTTTCCTGACCTGGCTTGGATGTGAATTGCCTATGATTATTTAGGAGTTGCTTAAAATGGCCTCCATTTCTTACATCATGACCAAGGTATTTATAGGCTCCAGTCATGTCAGCTTACCTCACGGCGTGTACAATTGCAAGACCTTAGTGTGTGAATGGGAGTTGAACCATAGATGGAGAGGTTAACGTTGTCATTGGTTATTGTGCTTGCGATAGAGAAGTGTAGGCAAAGAATAATCATTACCTCATCTACATAGAAAATGCATATATCTTTGTGCAAAGAATTTGTGTGCGCAACTTTTAAAAAAAAACACTTTGAGAAGTGTGCCTTGTAGGTATTGGACAATTTGAGGTGTAGATGTAAGGTTGGAGTGGGAACCCCTTTGTGCTGAGGTCTCGCCCACATGATGGGAATTTTTTTTTAAAGGGTTTTAATATTACAATATATGTAAATTTATTGTTCATAAAAAAAAAACATATCATTATCTTATCATACGTGGGAAGCCTAAAGAATAGTAATAAATAGATGTTTATCTAAAAATTGTGAATTAAAATTGACTAACCATAAAGGATTTATTAACTTTAAAGTGACTATAAATAGAAATTTATGTGGTAGAGATTTAAATTGGTATGTAATCAGACACAAATATGATAATAAAATATATATACAAATACATCTTCAATATTATTTCTAATATTTTTCAATATGGTTGTCATGTTTATTTGTAAGAAAAAAAATAGATTGCAAATCAATTATAGGAATAAATAAACGAGGATCTTGATTGTCCATATGATTGTTTCTCCTTAATCCATATTCATAGTGGCTCCTCCTTACATGATGATTTTTAGAGAAATATATTTATTTTCTTAGTTATTTTTATTTTTATATGTTTTAGAAAAATATTTTTCTTTATGGCGTTTTTATTCTTTCTATTTAGCTTATGAATTTATTTCTTTCTTAGTTATTTTTTCCTAATTTAAATAAGACTAAAAATAAATAAGAAAAAATAAAACTTCTAAACTACATAGAAAGAATAAAAACACCAAAAAATATTTTTCTAAACTAAATAGAAAGAATAAAGATATCGTAAAGAACAATATTTTTATAAAATAAATATGAATAAGAATAACTAAATAAAAAAACATATATTTCCCTAAAAATCTTATTCAATTCATAGATTTAAGAAATCTATGTAAAAGCAATACGATCCATGACGAGAGGTCTACCCACCATCTAGTTAGTAAAATGATAATCATTTCTTGATGAAGGATGATTTTTTTTTAGAAAAAAGATATTATTTTTCTTAGATGTTTTTTTTCCTATTTAGTTTAGAAAAATATTTTTATTTTATTTTTATTTAAATTCGTCGTATTTATTTAAAATTTTATTTTTTCTTAGTTACTTGTTCCTATCTCAAAAAATAATAAAGAAAAATTAAATTTCTAAACTACGTAGAAAGAATGAATACACTACAAAATAATAATTTTTAAAACTAAATAGGACTAAAACTAAGAAAAAATAAAATTTTGAAACTAAATAGAAAAAATAAAGAAATCATAGAGGAAACTATTATACACAACTAAATAAAAATAAAAATAACTAAATAAAAAATATATTTCCTTAAAAATCTTCCATTTTCACTATTACATAATGCTAGTTTAGGCATCAACGCATTAAAATCTATTATAATCATTGATATTATACAATATGATATTTTTAATTTCATTAAATGAATATGTTGCTTTGTGTTCACTTTTTAAAATGAATTAAAAACATATTTTTTCTTATGTGACCATAGTAATTGTCTTTTTAGGTTTTATTAAAAAGCAATCTTGTATCTAACCTAAGATAATGAGATATAGGGACAATAAATGCAATTTATTAAGAGTTTCCATTTAAGAAAAGAATCTATTCATTGTTTTGCAATTTGCATTCATGTATATACATTTATGGGCTTCACTCTTGATTATATATACCTCCTCAACTAATATCATGTCTATCAACAATTCATTAAACTAACAAAATATAGCAAAGAAATTATTGAATGGCTAGAATTGCATTCACTTGTTTTTTTACCTTTATTCTCGTTCTCTCAAGTTATCATTAAGCCAATTTACTTAAATTTTTCTCTAAAGTATCCATATCGCTTTTTTTTAATTTGCATTATAATAAATTTGTATGAGGAAACATTAATATAATTATTCAAGAGTCCATGTTTTTTGAAATGAAAAAAAAAACCATTGCTCATTATAAAGTGTTTTTTTTTATATCTTTTATACACAAGCTGCCATACACTTATAGTTTTTTTTTCCAGCTGCATTGGTGACACCTCATGTGAATGGACAAAAGAGATATGTGTACATTTTGTATAAAAGTGGATGTACTCTCAAGGATTGCGGTGCAAAATGCTTCGAGAAACACAATTCAATTCGTGGAGGGCAATGCATCGCCAATCCTGCTATGACTGATTACTCTTGTATTTATGTTTATAATTGTGATGGTTCGTGTAAGAAAATCTTGTTGTGTCCTACAATAATCAAACATAAATATATTAAGAAATATTTTTTCAATAATAATCAAAAAATAATTTAAGAATCAAGTACCTTTTTTTCTATATTGTGTTGTATTATTAACATGTTGCTTTTGTTTTCTTACTATTAACTTAAAATTTTAAAATTAATACAGAATTATATCAAGTATGAATCATTTATAAAATCTGGACTTCTATTAAATTCCATATTAGTATTAATGTTTTTATACAACTTTGCAACAGCTTTGCATTAATTTTCACTATTATCATACAATTACTATTATAAATTAAAATTTAATCGCAACGTGAAGCTAGAAACTTTAATTAATTTTATAAGGTTCACAATATAATATTGTAATAATAGCTTCGTGTATTTAAAAAAATATTTTTATTTATTTATAAAGAAACTTTTAGTTAATCTTTTTAATATATATAAGTCAATTAACTATTTGCTCAATTTTTTATCAACTGAATTTGAATGAAAAAAATCAATTTCTTTAAAAATATATAAGAATGTATTTTTGAAAATAAAAGGTATATATAAGATGTTCTATGTATTTTTTAGTTATAATTGACTTTTGAAAAAAAAAAAAACAGGAATACTCCAAATTAAGTGATCTGATAATTTTATCTAAAATGGACATAATTAAAAATAATAAAAGTGTGTATGAAACTTAAATTTTTTTATTAAAATAAACTTTTAAAAAATTGATCTGATACCGGAATTATTTTTCTTATTTTATATTCAACAAAACACGTGGAATATACACACATTTTTGAATAAAATATTAGCTATAGAAAAATGATCAACTAAAAGATGGGTTGCTTGGTGAAAGGATTTTTAATTTTCAAACCAGTCATCTTTCTTCCACAATTACAATTAGATCACTAAAAAGTTAAATGTATTTTTTTCTTTTTTTTCTCTTTCTTTTTTTTGTATTTAAATTATTTGGAAAAAAACGCTGCAAACAACGCAAATACATCAAAAACATATTTTTGGGTTTTTCATTGTTATTTTTCTATTTTTTTTAATCAAAAATTAGATAAAAAAACAGGTAGCAACAGATGCCCCCTCTTTACAATGCTTATGAAGCAAAACCTCATCAATGTTTTGCATAATAAGCTTGTAAAGAAAAAGTGTCATCCCAGCTTGCTGAGTGATTCACTTATCCAAAAACATTGCGTTTTAAAAGAAAATGATCTTATTATCATGGGTGACCTACCCTTTTTGAAGTTCAAAACTGGTCTATTTTCACGGATAACCTGCCTACACACACTCACATTGTTCTATTTTCACAAGCAACCTGTCCATTTTGAAATTCAAACACTTGACTATTTTTATAGGTGACCTGCACTTTTATGAAATTTAAAAACTGATCTATTTTCATGAGCAACCTGCCTTTTTTAGAAAATGATCTATTTTCACAAGCAACCTTTCCTTTTTGAAATTTAAAAACTAGTCTATTTTCATGAGCGGCCTGCCCCTTTTCAGAAACTGTTCTATTTTCATGGGCAACCTGCCAGTTTCAAAAACTAGTCTATTTTCATGGGCGACATGCCCCTTCTGAATTTCAAAAACTAGTCTATTTTCATGGGCGACATGCCCCTTCTGAAATTCAAAAACTGGTATATTTTCTTGGACGACCTGTCCCTTTTCATAAACTGGTCTATTTTCACAGGTGACCTGTCCTTTTCCAGAACATGGTTTATTTTCACAAACGGCCTGCCCTTTTTTAAATTCAAAAACTAGTCTATTTTCATAGGCGACCGCCCCTTTGCAGAACATGATCTATTTTCACAAGCGATCTGCCCTTTCTAAAATTCAAAAACTAATCTATTTTCATGGGCGACCTTCCTTAGGAGGAGAGGGTCGGCAGAGTGGGGATGTATTAACTTTTGCCGACGGATTCACCGATGGAATTATTCCATCTGTGATTCTGTCAGCTATTCTGACGGTAAAAAAGGCACGTCACCGTACGGAGTTACCGTTTTGAATCCCTCGGTGATTTCGTCGGCATTTTCATTGGTGAAATTTGTCACGTCACCATACGGAGCTGACGTTTTGAATCCCTCGGACATTCCATCGGTAAAAAATACCTGTAATTACATCCATATCAGCGAACCGCCCTTTTTTTTATTCTTAACATTCCGTCCGTAATCCCATCGGTATATACCGACAGAATTTGGCCGTCAGAATATACCAACGAAATTACCGACGGATTAAATTCAGTCGGTAATGGCGACCTCAAATTACCGACAGAATTATTTTGTCAGCAATTTCGTTGGTATTAAGCGAATTTCTGGTAGTGCTTCTTCTCGCCAAGAACGTTCTGGTGAGTGGAGAGTGGAGACAATTAGATTCAAAGGTGCTGCTGGTGAGCGGAGAGTGAAGAGTGGAACCGATTTCTCAATCTGATTTCTTAATCTGTTTGGCCGCTGGTGATTTGGGGAGAGGGGAGAGGGGAAAGGGAAAAGAGGAAAGGGGAAAGGGATGTAAAGCAGAAAAGGGGAAGGGTGGAGACTAGAGACGTGGACAGGGGAAAGGGTAAAGGAGAAAAGGGCAACTGTTTTTCATTTTAGCAGAAATCATGAAATCGGACCGGTTTTCATGTTTTTTACGAGTCGACCCGATTTTATATGAGATTGACCGGGTTTGACCGATTTTAGGAGTCAAAACTTGTTTTTAACAACCTTGATTGGAAGAGAAGATGAAGGGGCAGATGAGTTTGTTTCTTTGATTTGGTGAAGAAAAAATGATGGTTGGTTGGAGGGGGGTTGCAGATTTCAATCAGTGATGAGGTTAGTAATCGATGACCATGAGTTTGTGAGCTGAAATGAAAATAGGTCTCACGATGCTGGTTCTGATTGACAGTTTGTGAGTTGGAAGAGATGGGATTTGATTTTTTAATTGCTATGGGAGAGGGTTGTGTTGGGGTTTTCTTTTTATGTTGTGTGGGTATGGGAGAGTATGTGTGTGTGTAACCACTTACTTATAGATGAAAATTGTTTTTGGCTTGAAAGCAAAGTAAATCAAGATCAATCATTGAATTTCAATAATAAATCACAATCATTCATTTGCTAACTTAGAGACAAGGCAAAGAAAAAGGACCCTTGGATTAAGAAAATTGATTGTAAACCGTTTGATTCAAAAAGATGAGTTGCTTGGTGAGAGGCTTTTTAATTTTTTAAATTGGTCTTCTCTCTTCCACAATTACAATTAAATCACTAAAACATTAAATATATTTTTTTTCTTTTTTTATTTTAAATTCTTTGAAAAAAACATTGCAAACGACTCAAATACATTAAAAATATATTTTTAAAGTTTCCGATTATTTTTTTAACTATTTGTAATTAAAAAAAAAAGTAGATAAAAAATAAATAGCAACACGCATCATGTTAATATATTAAACAAGCAAGATGTATAGGTATATACGCAACCAATCACAAAGTTTGCCCAACCTCGACAACTTCGTCGAATGAATGATTGTTAACAATACAAACGAGTCAAATCAAACGTTAAGCCATAGTTGTTTTCTTTCTTTCCTTTTCATGTTCCCTCACTATATCAAATCAAGATAGTTCTTTCTATATATTAACACCTCACTTTCTAAATTTGAGTAAAATTTAACCTTGTTTTTTCTCAAAAAAAAATAGATAAAGAAAAAGAAAATCTTGCTCGATGCTTATTTATCTTCCACTAATATTTTTCTGCTCTTTCTTTAGAGTTCACCACTAATTAAGACGTCAATACTTTATATAAATATAAAAAAAGATATTAAACTAGCTAGACCTTGAACTCTAGAGTCCAATATTCCCTTTTTCTTGGAAATAAAAACACGAACTTCACGTCTCACTTGTGTGATGCCAAAGTTATTAGAGCGTGTTTGGTAGTGTGGTTGCGGGTGCTTTTCAAATAGCTTTTCGTGCCGAAATGCATGCCAATGATGTTTTTTTATTTTTTAAAAATTATTTTTGACATCAGCACATCAAAACGATCTAAAAAGTACAAACCGCACTCAATTTTAGTAAAAAAAAAAAAATTCAAATTTGAAGGAAACACAAGTACAAACACAGTACCAAACGTTCTCTTAGTACTGGTACACACCGCAGAGAAGCAAAGTGATGATGATGATGACCTTAACGTGACAAACAAAGCTCGTCACACTCATGTCCTCCCCACATGAATGACCCCAGCAGACAATCCCAACAGCTAGGAAGGCTCCTCTACAATTTCCCCGCATCA
>Ga0325414_1002209_pt1 | contig 19533 bp, 10 predicted proteins | sample PopdelMetagenome_8_FD_206183 | JGI IMG/M metagenome (GOLD analysis project Ga0325414, IMG submission 206183) | Populus deltoides microbial communities from Bellville, Georgia, United States - Leaf-PdKOR-R3 | ecosystem: Host-associated > Plants > Phyllosphere > Phylloplane/Leaf | place: USA... | reverse complement strand
TTTTTTTTCAATTTCATTCTCATTCAACTTTTTAATTTGTAAGATTTGTTCCTCATTATTTTAATAAACTTGAAAAAAATAAAACATTAATAAGTTATTTTCCAGCTCATTTTTCATAACATAACCAAACACTGAAAAGTTATTTCCAACTTATTTTTCATTACACTACCAGACATTGAAAAATAATTCACTTTTTTGAAACTCACTTTAAAAAAAAACTACTTTCCAGCAAATAAACGGGGTCAATTGGAGTGTTTTTTAACATCTAACCTGCTGGAAAAAGTAAATCGATGCTTGATAATTTTTTTGGATTTGGATTGATTTATCATTTAAAATCGATTTAATGTTGATTTAAGATGAAAAAAAAGGTTTAAATGAGTGTTTTTTATGTTTTTTTTTTAACAAAAAAAAGAGTTAAAATTGAATTTTTTTTTTAATTCTAAAAGTCAAAAACTTGACTTTTCAATCACTAGAGGTGGTCATTGTTGAACCAATTGATGATGTGTGATATGTTATATTTTAAATTAAAATTGGATGTAAGCATGTTATCCGTCTAGTTTTTTCTTAAAGAAAATAGAATGCCGGTCTTGTAAGCTTAGCCTTGTAGATCAACATGTGTTATACTCTTCTTTTTTTTTTTGGATACAGCTCGCCCCTTCCAAGCCTAGATACTCAAGTTGTTTTAACGAGGGTTTGTTTTTAAAAATAAATTTTTTTATTAAAAATTTATTGAAATAAAATAACTATAGTAATTTTTAGGGTAGTGTTACATTAAATATTAGTTTTGATTCCAAATAAGATTATATAGTTTACACCATGCCATTGTAACAAATCTCACATTTCACCAAAGGTAGTGAGTTTTTTTTTAATTTTCATCATCAAATTTTTTTTTGGAGTGATTCATTTTATGGCTAAATTAAAAATCAATTAATTCAAATTTATTAAGAAAAGGCAATATTGAAAGAAGGGGGATCAAAGTGAAAAAACAGAAAAAATAAATGGCAATTTCAAAAAAATTACCCAAAGTTCGCTTAGTCCTCCTTTTTAAATGATAAAATTCTAGTCCCTTTTGTTTTATAAAATTCAATTTTGGTTTGAAACTTTTTTTTTTTGAGTTCATGGTTTGAGAAATAAGAGGGAGTCACTAGATTTCAATGACAGAGAAAGAAAGTCTTAGTTCTGGCTGCGAAAAATATCGGCCTTAATGTGAAAATTGGTTGAAAATTGCACTTTTTAGGTAAAAAAACACCGTGCTTGATTTTTTTGATTACCTCTTTGGTGGTTAGAAACCAAAAGAGCAAATGACACAATATTTGCCTTTAATTTTTTTTTGAAAAATAATTGAGACTGATGACATGTTGTCTGTCCCGTTTGCAAATAAAAAAAATAGAAGAGGCCACGTGAGCAAGCCTAAGTTGTCAGACCCGGTAGAGCTTGACCTCTTTCTTTTTTTTTAATTTTTAATTGATACCTTTCTTTTTATATGTATTTTTTATATATTTAAATTAATTCTCCCTTTTCTAATTTTTTAAATTGTTTATTTCCTCTTTTTAAAATAAATATTTTTTATAATTATTTTGTATGTATTTAATGTTTCGAAGAGGTTATTCTAATTCATTTATAAAAAATTTTCCTTTATGTTTTGTATACATAAATTGTATTTTCATAACATGTTTATAAAAATAAAGAAATATTTAACTTTTTGTCTCTAAGATAAAAAAAAAAATGTGAGTTAAAGAAAAAAGTTTGGATTACATATTTGCATACTTTTATATTTTTACTTTTAGAAGAATAATTATCCTTTTATTTTAGCATTTCAATAACATGAGCAACTTTGTCTTAATTTATCAATTTTAAAATTTATTTTATTTAGCATAAACGTCTTCATGTTTCTCAATTAAAAAAATCATGATACAATGAAATACACCTGTAATATTGTCGTATTTTTCTACCATGTTAAATATTAACCTGAAATCCTACATGTAGTGTTGTGTCAACAAGTCTTTTTAGCATCTACTAATGCAAATAATTCTCATTTTATTTTATTACTAGTCTATTGACTTGTACTCCACCACGGTTAAATCAATTTTTTTTAAATGTAAAAAAAAATATTAAGAGTACGAAGAGTTTTTTGATAGTATTATTAAACCTAGTCAAGTGAATTAATAGTAAAACTCTCCATATCAGCTCTTTGTCTAGCTCAGTTTTTTAATTAAATTGCATGGGAGCTGACCCAACTTCAATTGATCGATTTTATAAATTTAAATGTAATCTAGATGACTGGTAAAAACATGACTTGACTTTTAAAAAAACTTTAAAGTGACAACTTTAAAAAAATATTAAGACAACAACATATTGGATCAACTCCGGTCCTCCCACAACCCGAGTCATGAACTCTATTGGGTTTAATAACCTTTTTTATAAAAAAATTTATTTAATTATATAATAAAAATATATGCTCAAAAAATTAAACATCAACTCTAAAATAGATATTTATTTAAAATTGTTATAACCCTATAGAAAACAAACATAAATTAATTATGCAATCTATTTCCTAATCAATCCAATATTGAATGATGAAATAAAAAAACAAAGGACCAAAAACAAAAAGAACATATTTGGTTGATGGGTAAACCTGTCAAACCTGTGAATTGAGTAACTCAGGCTAGTACACCAAAATCGTGAACCGGATTATAGACTCTACTGGAATTATAATTTTTTTAATATGTTTTATTTAACTATATGATAACAAAAATAGATGATTGCAAACCGAACACCAACCCAATACCAAGACTTTTTTAACCTTATAGAAAGCGAAACGAAGCTAAATTCCCAATTAACCCAATACATAGGATGAAATAAAAAAAAAATGTTAAACTTGTTAGACCTGCAAACCATGCCAACCAGTCAAAACTGTGAATAGATTTATAAACTTTATAAAGTTTAATAACATAAATTTTTATTAAAGCTATTTTTTTTTAACTATATGAGAAAAAACAACATGTCAAGTTCAATTAAAAAGAAAAAAAGCATCCCACCAAACCTATAAATCAAGGCAACTTGAGTTACCCTAGTAAACTCGCAAACTATTTTAACTCTATAAAAAGATAAAATAAAAATAAATAAATTATAAAGCTTAATTTTCATTCACCTCAATATTAAAAAATAATATTTTCATTGACTTTTTAATTTATATTTAATTTTTTTCATGAAAAAAAACACATTAAACAATACTTATATATATTTATTTTTTTATGTTAAAAATTATTTTTATCCCGGGCGGAGCACAGTACGCTAGTTACTTCTATGGCAACCATTTGATTGACATAAATGATAATACCTAGTTTTCAATCCTTCATTTTAGAGTAATAGCACTTTAGATCCTCAAAGGAAGAAAATTACACAACAGTCAGTCACTCACTCAAGAAAGCTACCTTTTTCTTTGAGCAACATATAGTTTTCAACAGGTCTACCTTCCCTCTCCCCTCCTTTGGCTCCTGCAAAAACAGAAGTAACAAAACCCATGTCTTCAACACCAAAAAGGCGCCCAAAACCGGGTTTATCCATTAGGTCTTCGCATCCGTCTACTATATCATCTAAAATTGAACCACCCCATAACTTGTTTCCTTCAAAGCAAGAGTTTCTCAGACTCATCGCAGTACTTGCAATCGCATCCTCGGTAGCTCTGACCTGTAACTTCATTGCTAATTACATCGATCATTCTACAAAACCCTTCTGCGATACCAATTTAGACTCTTCAGATTCTTTATCCAGTATGTAACCCCTGTTTGTTTGTTTTCTGGGTTTTTATTATTATAACCTGCCTTTTAAAGCAATATCATTAGTTGAACAAGCCAATAAATGTTGAATCTTGTGCAGTTTGAGCTTGAGTCGCATCACCTCACAAAGGATTAAACTTGTGTTACTTGGTTTCTCATAGATTTCTTCTTGTCCATGTTTTGTGTAAATTGTGTCTGGTTTGTTGTTTTGTTGGGTTCATTGTTTTAGAGCTTGACATTTATAATTAGAGATTTTACGATCCCTAGCAATTTCGGACTCCAAATCGAAACCTTAAAGCATGGGATTGAGTTTGATTGTGGGTGTTCTTACTTTTGATACATACATTGTGGGTGTTCTTACTTTTGATACATACATTATAGTTTGTGATCTGAAGTGATCTGAAGTAATCTTTTCTCAATCTACATTTGCAATTTCCAAACTTTAATTGTTTTGTTACTTGTAGAATCAGCAAGAGCGTATGGTAGAATTTTGCTGAATAAAAGATTTTATGGGTCCTTAGAAGACAGAAATATGTTTGAACAAAAAAATATTATGGATTAATGTTGATTGTGTAAAACTCACATATCATGTGCAAGTCTACTGCAATGAAGCTCTGCCTGTTTTTGATTTTAGCATTTTGAACATTCTTTTTCTACCTTTTGAGTTTTGACTTCCGACTTCTTTCAAATATTTAATGACCAGTGCTACGGTATATCCTAACATTGTAGTCCTTACTAATACTTCTCAACTCAATGTGATACTTATTGCTTATGTCAACAATTCCTCATAACGGATGCTCACTTTCAGATTCATGTGAACCTTGTCCAAGAAACGGAGAATGTAATCAGGGAAAGCTAGAATGTGCTCGTGGCTATAGAAAACACAGAAACACATGCATAGAAGATGGCGATGTTTATGAAAGAGCTAAGAAACTTGTCTGTTCTGAGAATCTTATTCATTCTAGTGTGATGATTTTCTGACCACGGAAGAAACAGTCTTTCTAAAATCTTCCATTTGCATACAATGCATCTGCAGTTGGAGGGGGTAGAAAATCATCTTTGTGAAGCCTATGCTGACTTCCTGTGCTATGGGACTGGGATAATTTGGGTGTGTAACTTCTGCAACACTCCACAGTTTGAAAACCATATCTTCCAGACTATTATTTGCTCACGTTAGTGAATGTGGTGATTCTTCTATGGGTTTGTTAACATGATTATTACAATTCATTTTTAGGTCCAAGAGGATGACATATTGAATGATTTGGATGGAAACCAGCTGTTGGAAAACTATAGCTCAGACAATCCAGTGTATGTGTATACCAAGATGAAGGCAATGGAAACGATTAGTGAAGTATTGCAGACAAGGACAAATTCTAATGGGTATGCTGTTTATTTAGTGAAGCTTTCAGACCCCTGGTTTGGAAGGCCCCAATTACTCTGACATTTTCTTATTGGTAGGAAGAAAGAGTTTAAGTGTCCAGACCTGTTGGTGGAACATTACAAACCATTTACCTGTCACCTTCGTCAATGGATTTCTGAGCATGCTCTTGTTATCGTGCCAGTTTGTGCATTGGTAATTCACTTTTAAAGGCATGCACTTATGCTTTAATTTAAGCATCAATGTTAAAGCATTCTCACTGTCTTGAGACCTACAGGTTGTGGGATTTGCATTTTTAGTTTGGAAAATTCAACGGAGATGGTATCTATCAACCAGAGGGGAAGAACTTTACCACCAGGTATTCAATGCTGTGACTTCTAATGGTGTAAAGACCTTAGTTGCATGATTATTATTTTTGATGATCGCTCCTTGCCATAGCTTAGCTCTTGTACAGATCACCATGCATCATTTAAATGTTCTTGATTCAAGACCTGATTTCCTGCTTATCAATTCTACAGTTATAATTTCAGATTTAAATTTGAACAACGTGTTTAGATAGATCAATTCTTGGAGGACAGATAGCTGTAACCTGCCTCCTTTTCTGCATAGAAGATGAATTATTAAAGTCTGTTTAGAAACAATATTTTAATAGCTATAATCCTTAAAATGTCAATCTTTAGGTCCGCTTGCACCTGCAAGGATAAAATTTATTGTTTTCCTCCCTGGAGTTGGGATTCTTACTGTGGACCGAATTTATCAGTCTTCTTTTGCCGGTGTAATGTGATCCTGTAAAGTTGATATTAGGATACCACACTAGATGTTATAATGCGCACAGTGGCAACTTGGCACTAATGCCTCTGCATTAACAGGATTGAGGCAATTGACCACTGATATATGTCCCCATATTCATTTGTTTTGCTCTTAAAAGAAATAAACACTAGTTGAACTGTTGTCTTTTTGTAAGGTTTGTGACATACTTGAGGAAAGGGCCTTGATGTCAAAGAGAGTAAATGCAGAATGTGAACCTTGGGTTGTGGCCTCTCGATTACGGGATCATCTGCTTTCTCCCAAAGAAAGGAAAGATTTTGTTTTATGGAAAAAGGTATTAATCTATGAATCTGATCATGCCTATAATCGTGTATCGTTCCCTATGGATTGATATTGCAAGCGAAATAGTATTTGTTCTTGTGTTGACTTGCTTGAATTGGTTGGGAAAGTTTGCTCTAGCCATCATTTTTTTTGTTTTTAAGAAATATGACAAGCAATTTTAGAAGAAGGAGCTGTTGCTCAAACTAACTGCAGCTAAAAAGGGTTTGGTTTCTTTAATCAATACTACCCATCCTTTAAAATATCTACTGTTGAAAATGTAGAGGACCATATCTTTTGTAATTTGTACCGGCACCATCAGCTTTGGTTAGCTTCCATTTTTTGTTAATAACTAATTGTTACTTCTCAAGGCGACCAGTTTCCCCTATTGTCATCATCATCAAAGCATTTGGCTAGAAATTTTTGAAAGCATTTGTTGTAACTTTGCCAATCCTGCACTCAAATATTTTGAGACCAATTCATTGCAATTAGAACACTGGTTTGTTCTTTCTATTGAATTTCTTAGCATTTTTCATTTGTAATGGAGTTTTGTGATACAATGACTTCTATGCCTGATAAATAGTTTGGCAATTAATGATCTTATGTTTTATGGTGATAAGTAATTTATATCATACAGGTTGAGGACTTAGTGCAGGAAGATTCTCGAGTAGATCGGTATCCTAAGCTAGTGAAGGGTGAATCAAAAGTGGTGTGGGAATGGCAAGGTACAAGAGCTGCATTATTTCCTTTCTCATGCAAATTGTGTCCTAACTCCTAATTGTTCTCGTTTCATTGTTATCAACACAGGTATGTGAAGAGTTTAATTCTAAATAAAATATCTTTGGTGATAAGGGGCTTTTGGCAAAGTGCCTTAGAATATAAATGAACAGTAGGGACTAATTAATTTAAGAATGATCTGACACCCAGAGCAGGGTTCTTATGACTAAAATGGTTTCCCCCATGCTCTGCATTATGGTTAATTAAATTTTTTTATTTCCTTTACATTTTAAACTATAATGGACAAATCGACCACTTTCTGTAAAGCATCAGATTACCTTTTGTCATCCAAGATGATGGCATGTGGTGTAATATCTGCAAAATTTGTAGGATATATCTTGGATACATGCACAAGTTTTCCATTTCTTCTTTGGCCCTTGGAGGGTGGGAGATGACAGGGTTGTTTTTCCTCTGGAATCCTTGGAGTATGATTGTTATTTTCTATTCAATGCCACACAAGTACTAGTTGGTTATTCCTTTGTTGTTAAATGGCTTTCATCTTGTCTGCTGTGGGGTTTTGCTGCCTGTTACTTTTAGAGTGCTTCCAGTTGGTGAAACAAATATTAATTTTCAAGTGAATGACATTGCTATCGTGAAATTGGGATTGATTAAATATAAGAGGCTCTCAATCCTCTTTTTCACAAGTCCCAACTCTTGTACAAGTTCTCTGATTTGAGCAAACACAGGTTAACAAAAGTTAGCATTGTGAAACTAATGGCATGAGTTACATCGCAATCAATTCAGCTGGCCTAGTTGTATTTACACAGCAGTGGCCTAAAAAGCATATGTATACCCATGAATGAAGGGATCAAAATAATACTGGAATGACTAAAATAGAATCAATGTTGACTCTATTGACTCCAAACCAGAAAAAATGTGCTTATTATCCCATGGCCATTTTAAAATCATGTTCTATCTGTCACTTTACCAAATTGTACAATTTTTTAGTTGGCAGTTTATTTTGTTTTCTGAGTTGGATTGACATGTGTCTTATCTTTTTTTTCATAGTTGAAGGTTCGTTGAGCTCGGGGAGAATGAGAAAAAAAGTAGAATCAAGCAAATTAAAGTCCAATGATGGTGTAAAAGAAAATTTTGATAAAGAACGCCATGAGTTGAAGCCTGGTAAGCTCATGATTTAATTCTCTTTGTTTCACAATTGCACTTCATCCAGTGACTTGATGAACTTGACCTGTTCACCATTCCCTTTCTCAAGTTGCATTTTTCTGGGATTTCTTTGCATGCGGGTATATTGTTTCACTAACATGTATAGATGACAAATGTTTGTACAGAGCCCAAGATACTGATGTTTTGACCTGAGGTGCTTTGTCCTCACTTATGAGCTAAATCGACCAAATCCTGGCAAACATTTGGAGGGTTCTCCTAGCTTGTGTATTGAATCAATTTTGTATAAATGTCTTTTCAATGGAAGAGAACATGATAGAAGGATGTAAGACTTTTGCGAGTTCCGGATAATCTGTGAGTTCCATGGATGAGTCAGGTCTTCAGAGGTTGGCAGGTGTCCTATACATTTTCTTTGTCCCCGGATTGTGTCGCTAATAGTTGGAACATTTGTTTCCCTATTTGAAGCAATATGAGGCCAAATGGGGTATTGAGCGTAGGAATTCCTTGTACATGGAATTTTCGTGTGTAATCTGAGATGTAGCTAGTACCTTTGGCTTTAGAAATTAAATTATATTTTTTTAGCCTATGCTATTTTGTCTAAACTTTTGATCAAGTGTGTTAAAAAGGAAAAATACTACATTGATTACCAGCCAAATGTTCTGCATAGTGGATATAACTAGAAATAAATTAGTTGCTCTTTTGTTCAAAAGTTTTAGATTATGTTTGTTTGTTGTTACGGGATAGAAAAAATAATCGGAAAAAAATATTTTTTGTTTTGAAAAAACATGATTTTATTTTAAAATTGTCCTTGGTTTATTTCCTTAACATGTTATTGTCCCTTCCTTCTACATTTGTATTTATATTTTGAGGTGCTATAAACTTAAAGGGAAGGGAGGTCTAAACAATGTCGTTATCACAGCTAAAGACTAATTTTATTGTGAATTATAATAATAAAATTATTTTTTTACCTCTAAATCAAATAATATTTGTCTGATTGATAAGGGTAAAGAAGTGGTTTTTTTTTTTTTTACGAGTGGTAAAAATACTAAAATGCCATTGGAGATAGAGAAAAATATGCCTTGTGGTTAGGGGTAATTTTTATTTAATTTTTTAATTTGTAAGATTTGTTTCTCATTATTTTAATAAACTTGAGAAAAATAAAATATTAATAAGTTAAATTTCAGTTTATTTTTCATGACATAACCAAACACTGGAAAGTATTTTCCAACTTATTTTTCATTACACTACCAAATATCAGAAAATAATTTATTTTTCCGGAATTCACTTTCCAAAAAGAAACTACTTTCCAGCAAACAAATAAAGCTTAAAACAACTTGAATTCTGGAAAATTTTATTTTTTTTATTATTAACATAAATATTCGGAGTAGCTTATATATATCATAATTAAATACACAGGTTCTAAAATTAAAAACTATATAAATTTTTAATTGTTCTAAAATTTATAGGACTCGAATTAATAACTTCTAAATAAACAAACCTAGAATATTAAGTTATATCCCTGAATTTTGAGTCCATGTTATTAATAGAATAGGTCACTGCATTAAAATAGCTTCCATAACAAGCTTTGATGAATTTCTTTGAGCACAGTTTAGACGAAAACCAACAGCTCCCACCCAATTTCATTCAAATAGATGATAATTGATGCTGAAACAACAATTAATTATATCACGGTTGATATTTGGGATATCAATTAAAATTTTATTTTTTAACTGTGATATTATTTAGTTGTTGTAGTTTAGCAGTGCTACATTTAATATATGTGCGAACTGTTAGAAGCAAAAATTTACTATTTCATAAAATAAAAAATTGTCATATTAGTTTGTCTTTTTTTCTTTTCTAATTTATGTGCCAATTGTCCAAAAATCTTTGATTGAAGATGAACTGCTCTCCAATCTCTTAACAGCAGATAAATTTGTAAATAACTAAACCCTGTTTTGTTTATTTGTTAGGAAATAATTTTTTTTCAAAGTGAATTTTAGAAAAATAAATTATTTTTTAATGTTTGGTAGTGTAATAGAAAATAAGTTAGAAAACATTTTTCAATGTTTGGTTATATCATGAAAAATGAGCTGGAAAATAACTTATTGATGTTTTATTTTTTTCAAGTTTATTAAAATAATGAGGAACAAATCTTACAAGTTAAAAAGTTAAATGAGAATAAAATTGAAAAAAAATATAATTTCATAAATTATCTCAAATAAAATAAATAATAATCAAAATAATAGAGGTCAAATCTAAAAAATAAAAAAAATTGAAAGATGAAGAAATTAAAATAATAATAATTACTGTTTCATAAATTATTTCAAATAAAATAAAGAATGAGAATCAAATTTAATAAATAAAAAATTTTAATTAAAAAATAATAAGAAAAAAACAAATAACAATTATAAAATAAGGACCAAAGTTAATATTAAAATTAAATTTATAAGGATGAAATTGAAAAAAATATTCAAAACAAAATATATATAGCAATCAAAAGTTTGAGGATCAAATTTGATATAATCAGCAAATGATATGACATTTTTAAATTTTTTACAATTTTTTAAAAATATTTTTCACTCCAAATAAAAGAAAAATATTTTTTTTAAAATCTAAACAATTTATTTTTTGATTGTAAAATGTTTTCTATTAATTAAATTTTTTAATAATAAATAAATATAAAAAAAATTTAAAAATGATTTTTTAGAAATTATTTTTCGGAAACATACACACCATAAGGACAAGGATAGAAGTTTTTTATCTTGTGTAACTACCACTCTACCAGACCAGAGTCCCGGTGTGAATATTTATTTATGTACGAGCTACTAAAACCCTGTCTTTTAATACTCTCTCTCCCCGCTTGCCTCTCTACTTACACTGGGACACTTGAAAACCCAGTTCTAGCACCATAGAGATCGAGAGAGGGAGCAAGGTTGCTTGTGAGTTTGAAGTAAGCTCTCATTTAAGAGCTAGCTAGATTTATTTTTCAGGTTTGAATCGTTCGATCCAGTTCTCTACTTCTTTTACTCTTTTTTTCTTCAAAATTTAAATTCTTTTTGCTTAATGGGTTGGTGGAATGCTATCAAATGATCTCAAAAGTTCATGTCTTTTTGCTTGTTTTGCTCCTTTTTCTTTCTGGGTTTTTGAAATGCTTTCAAATGATGTTACTTTCTCTCTATCTCTCTCGCTTCGGTTTGCTGATTTATGATCTTGTTGGGTTAAGGATGGTAACTTTGTTGTCAAATCTATTGCTTGACCATAAACGTTTAAGTCTTCTGTCCGTCTTTAATATAACCAACCTTTAGGCCTATGAATCGCAGCAATAACTTTGAGAGTATCTTTTAGCTATTACAGCTTAAGAAACAAATCCAGACCTTTTAGACCCAGGAAGTGAATCTAAATTTCTTTTAGCTGCTTTTGTAACAATTCATGACAATAAATGACTTCATTTGTAAATCTAGATCCCAAATTCAGAACGAAGCGTTCTGCAGTTGTAACTATTTGTGCTGTTTCTTTAAGTTTGTTCTTTAATTCCGTGTCAATTAGCGATGACTAATTTGAGAGTTAGCCTTCCATGGAAGTAGATTTGTTTGTTTTCCAATTATTGAGTTGCTTCATGAATTCTATTGGAGACTGCTAATGTTAAAATTGCTAAAAACACTGGTCAGAGATTCTCGTGATACATCTTGTTCTTATTAGTGAGCCCGCGACCATCTTGATAAAAAAAGAGCTTAAAATTTTTAAATGAGACAGCAAATGTATTTATTAATTGAAGTAAACCTGAAGTTAGCAATGATTTCACGTGGAAGACAATCTATTTGTCATACGTGTTGAGATTAGAAGACATTTTGTCAATCATATATGTAAACAATTTGAGTATATTAAGAGTCATGCATTTGCCTTCTGAATGGCAGTAGGCATCTTAATCTACTGATAGTTTAAGCATATCTGCTGTCTTTCATGATAGATAAGTTCTGTCCTCTCACCTTTATTCTCTCCCATAAATGCTACATGGCAACTTAAATCTTCTTCTAACTATATTACATCTTATTGTGTGCTTCAGGGGATTCTCCCAACCACATCATGGGTACCAAGCATTACTCCATGGGCTTCAAAACACGAAGCCCATTGTCTATATTCGTTGTTATCTGTTTATGTTGTCTCTTTTACATCTTGGGAGCATGGCAGAAGAGTGGTTTTGGAAAAGGAGATGGCATAGCTGTACAGATGACCAAGAAGACAGATTGCAATATCTTTACCAAGCTGAACTTTGAAACCCATCATAATTATGTTGAGATTATTGAGCCTTCTCAGCCAAAAGCCAAAGTATTTAAGCCATGTCATGTTAAGTATACTGATTATACTCCTTGCCAAGAGCAAGATCGAGCCATGAAATTTCCACGGGAGAATATGATATACCGGGAAAGGCATTGTCCTCCTGAAGAGGAAAAACTGCACTGTCTTATTCCAGCCCCCAAAGGGTACAAGACCCCATTTCCTTGGCCTAAAGGACGTGATTATGTCCACTATGCTAATGTTCCTCATAAAAGTCTAACTGTGGAGAAGGCTGTTCAGAACTGGGTTCAATTTCAGGGTGATGTATTCAAATTTCCAGGAGGAGGAACCATGTTTCCTCAAGGTGCAGATGCATACATTGATGAACTTGCATCTGTGATCCCGATAGCAGATGGCTCTGTCAGAACAGCACTAGATACTGGTTGTGGTGTATGTTGATTGCTCTTATTATCAATATTTTCAATCAAATTGTAATCAACTCATGCATACGAAATTGTATATAAATGTTCAGCTGCCTAGTAAGCTTAGAATTGAGCTCCTACCAGTGATTAGTCCGAACTTTTGGTTAACTGTTTTGCTAATATCTCTATAGCTATTGTCTTTTGTCTTGAGATATTTATCATGGGTGTGGAGCCACCTAAATACTGCTTGATAGTCCTGTCATGCTTTACTGGGTTGGATATTCCCCTATAGTTCAAGGTCTGTCATAAATTCATTTTATTTATAACCAGGCACTTGGTATTGTCCTTATTTGGTTGCGATGGCCAAGTAGGGGATGGCCACACCTCTTCAAAGGTTCTGATATCTTTATGCAGGTCCAATCTTGAGTCTCTAATGTTCCATAGTATATCCCTTGTTTTTCGGTGATTCTTTAAAGTACAAAAACCTCTTCACTATCTTGGTCACCGAATGTCATATGACCTGTCAGTTTTAGGATCATTAGGTTTTTCCTTTTTATGTGTTAATTACATGACAGTGGAGAAAAAAATGTATCATTTGTTGCACCAGCGGTCCTAATATACTGCCCTCCTCCCCTTCCCCTCCATTCTCGCAAGCAGTGCATGAAAGCTACTCATTTTTAATGTTGGTTTCTTTTTATCTTAAGTTGCAAAACTAATGAATGCAATTATCATATAGGTTGCAAGCTGGGGTGCATACCTGATGAAAAGAAATGTGTTGGCTATGTCCTTTGCACCACGAGACAATCATGAAGCACAGGTACAATTTGCATTGGAGCGGGGAGTACCTGCTGTTATTGGGGTTCTAGGTTCAATACGCCTTCCTTTCCCATCAAGAGCTTTCGATATGGCCCAGTGCTCTCGATGTCTTATTCCATGGACTGCAAATGGTTAGTGCTATTACTATTAATATCAGTGATGATTTTGTATATATTTCTTAAAGCAAGAGACTTCAGTGTTTCAGCTGATAGATGGAAATATATAAATTTATAGCATTAAGGATCCTTTTCATGAAAATTATAAGTTTGCAAGAGTTGATTGATGATTGAATGCTAATATATATATATATATATATATATATAACCAACTGACGACACTTTGTGTTTACTGCAGAAACTATATATCAAAGTAAAAACGTTCATGACATGTGAACAAACCATTTCTAGTAAAAATTACTTACAACTTCAAAATAAAGAAGGATTCTTTATGGTGCTTATGAAGAATTAGGATTCTTTATGATTAACATTGAAATTATGGTAGAAGTACCAAATCAAAAGAGGGCGCTAAATTGTAAAACACAAAGAACAATAAGTCTGATCTGAAATTTTTACCAATGTTTATTTTGATTCACAAGTTCATTTTATTTGTTTTAAGATCTCTTAATGAGAGAGACTCACCAAAAAAACAGCGGTAGAAAGAGAAAGTGGTTGGTTGTCACGATTGCGGGCATAAAAGTGATTAAGTTTGGTGCCCAAATGTTCTATTCAACTAGGGAAGTTGGATGGTGTTGGTTATTGGCATTTAAATTGGTTGAAAATACAGATCGGGGCTTGGGAAAGACTTAGGGTGTAAATTATGATATTGCCCGGGGGTTTACATAGGATCTTGGGTTGATTTTTCATCTTTTGATTGATTTTTGGCAACTTTAAGGGGACAAGTGAGTTTTTTGAGTTGTGTATATTGTTTTTTATGTGTTCTCAAGTCAAAAATTGGTAGAAAAATGGATTGTTTGGTCCAAAAAACTGAAGGAGAGTTTTTGCCCGCTTCAGTTGTCAGAAACTGGGCAAGTGAATTACATGTCATTTGCCTCAACATATGACGTGTTGTCTGCACCCTTGATTAAAAAAAGAAAAAGCAAGGCCAGGGTGGGCCTGCTACTAGGGGCCTAAGCAATGGGCCTGACCTCTTATGTCCTTTTTTTTGGCACTTGAAAACAAACAATTAATACACTGCTTCACTTACTCATGATTTTTAAATAATATTATTTTTTTTATTATTATTTTTTTAAGATGGTACTCCACGAAAAGAATATTTCTCATTCTAGTTTAACATTTACTTATAACTTTTATGTTCAATTATCTGAAATTTAAGGTTTCATGAACTGATTTTATTGAATAGATCTCTGTTTGGTTGAAGTTTACAACCTTTTAACATGTGGATTCCTGTATCCAGATGGAATGTACTTAATGGAAGTTGACCGTGTCCTCAGACCTGGTGGATATTGGATCCTTTCTGGCCCGCCAATCAATTGGAAGACCTACTATCAAACATGGAAGCGGTCTAAGGCTGACCTCCAAGCCGAGCAAAGAAAGATTGAAGAGCTGGCTGAAAGACTTTGCTGGGAGAAAAAGTACGAGAAGGGAGATATTGCCATCTTTAGGAAAAAAGTGAATGACAAAAACTGCCACAGGAAGTCTGCTAGTGTTTGTGAATCAAAAGATGCTGATGATGTCTGGTGAGTTTGCTTGCAACTTGATTTGCTTGTATTTTATTATACCTGATGGAGATCTTAACATCCAATTAGAAGATGAAAACATTAATTGTTTTGCTTATCGAGTATGATGTGATGTTGGAATGCTCGTGGATTTGCCAAGTTTGCCATATTTACTTTTAGAAAGATGGCATTGAGTGGTGGTTTAAAAGGAAAAGAAGAAGCTCAAGAGTTTGCTTCCTTGTGTTCTATTAGGTTGAAATTTGGAGGGTTAGAAATAGAAGATTTTTGAAAGGGGAGGATATCCCATTTCTAGGTTAAAAATATCTCTTTTGAGATGTTTATAGTTGGGCTAGACAGAGTAGTACTAGGTTCACCCTTGCTTCATTTGTGGTTGTGGGTGAATCTTCGTGCAATGCCAAGGCTTAGTTTCACCCTGTTTTGAATTCATACCAAGCATCTAAATTTGAAAATGTCTTATTAATGGTTGGACTAACTAGATACATAGCTTGTAACATATGCTCAAAATAAGATAAACATGGATTGATCGAGTAATTGAAGGGACCAAATATAAAATAAATAAATAACATGATTGCAGGTCAACCTGCAGAAAGAGTGTTTCGTTCTATGTGCCATTTTCAATTAAAGCATCCTTCTTTTTTTATCCATTTCCATGGTGAACTAATCGGATTAGCCTTCCCTCAAGTGACCCCTTTGACAAAATTGAAGGTATCACTGGCTATAATGGTCCTTGCAATTTCTATAATTAACAATTTTTTCCCTAATTCTTTCTTCTGTGATTTATTTTAGGTACAAGGAAATGGAAACTTGCAAAACTCCTCTCCCTAAAGTAACCAGTGCAAATGAAGTAGCAGGAGGGGGGTTAAAGAAATTTCCAGAGAGGCTTCATGCAGTTCCTCCTCAAATTGCCAAGGGACTTGTTGAGGGTGTCACAGCTGAATCTTTTGAGGAGGACAATAAACTTTTGAGAAAGCATGTACATGCTTATAAAAGGATCAATAAGTTGATTGGCACTACAAGATATCGGAACATCATGGATATGAATGCAAGGCTTGGGGGATTTGCAGCAGCACTTGAATCCCCAAAATCTTGGGTGATGAATGTAGTTCCAACAATTGCTAAGAACACTTTAGGAGTTATTTACGAGAGAGGTTTAGTTGGAATTTATCATGACTGGTATGTCCTTTTGAATCTTGTCTCTTTATTCCATGCTAATAGTGGTCTGATTTTTTCCTTCTGTTTAACAGTTAGGTTATGCAATGTGCCTTAGCCCCCCTCTCCCTGGTGCAAGTAAAATCCAGTTTTCTTGGACTCTTAACACCAACAGATTTGCCTCTAAATTAATACCCTTGAGCACTTATTTACTAGAAATTAATGCAGTTTGCTGATCTTACTGGGATTTACCGAGAAAATGTAGCATGAGGCACCTTGCACAATGTTCATGAAAATTAGCTTATTTTATCGACTACGTCCATGTAGTTTTACTTGCTTGCAAAATTTTTGTTTTCCTTTGAGAAACATTATTTCATTTTTTTGTAGTGAATTCATTTTTCTAATTGATTCTTTTGTTGCTGATGTCTATCAAATTCCTTGCAACTCATTAACCACCAGTTTGTCATGGCAATTGAGTGGAGTTCTACTTATCCTCAATAGATAAGAATATCAAATACCAGAAGGTAAATAAATACAAAATAGGAGTGTAAAAGAGAGAATGTGAGGCCCTTACGATTATTCTCAAGCAAAATGCCTATGACAGTGCAAATGGCAAATACGTTGAGAATCACAAGCCATTTCTTACCCCTTTAAATTCCATCTCTTAAATGAAATACATTGAGAGATGAACTTGAGAATTTCACTATTGAAACCTAACAAGGTCATTGCTTTGAAATCCTCGTGACATTTTCATATTTTTTCTTCTTTCAGGTGTGAAGGGTTCTCAACATACCCAAGGACATATGACTTTATCCATGCCAATGGTGTCTTTAGTTTGTACCAGAACAAGTAAGCCTCATCTCCATCATCGTCATCATTTTCTTCTCCCTGCGGGCCATAAATTGAGTCAAATTTCAGTAATATCAAATGATTGTTCTCCCTGCGGGCCATAAATTGGGTCAAATTTCAGTAATATCAAATGATTGTTCACGAAGGAATCGAATAATTTATTGTTCAAGAAGGAATCGCAGAATTTTATTTAATTTGCCAGTAAGGATTTTTTTTATTTCGTAGATGAGTCACATGATGCATTTTATGTCCATGCTAATAAGCCTTTCTTTTGCTTAACATACTGTCTGAGCGCAAGTTGTGCATTTAACTTAAATAGATGTACTTGCATTTAACTTAAATAGATGTCATGAAATCCATATCTTCTACTTTTCTTACATAAATCTGCTTTAAAAATCTGATAGACAGCTCTCGACTCTGATATTCAAAATATTGATTTGGTGATTTCAAGAGCTGGTCATTTCAGTTGTAGTTTGCAACACGACTAAAACCTTCTAGTTTAAAAGTCAAATAGTGAATATCTTTGGGTATAAATAATAGAAGTTGGACTTGTCTGGTGTCAGCTAAGAGTTTTGCGGCTTGTCATCCAACTTTGAGCATCACTGATTTCTAATCTAATGTACCTGAATGATTGAAACAGGTGTAATCTGGAAGACATCCTTCTGGAAATGGATCGAATTTTGCGGCCTGAAGGGACAGTAATCTTCCGAGATGAAGTTGATGTTCTGAACAAGGTCAAGAAAATTACTGGAGGAATGAGATGGGATACAAAAATGATGGACCACGAGGATGGTCCCCTAGTACCTGAGAAGATACTGGTGGCTGTTAAGCAGTATTGGGTTGGTGGAACAGGAAACAGCACCTCAAGTGATCAATGATCCGGCTGTCATTGTTTTCAAGGCAAGAACATGCCAGCAATTACAATGCTAAACAAGTGATTAACTGCTCGACTGAGATATTGCAGAACTGAAGGGTTCCGATTTCTAGAGATGGCAGAATGGAAGTTACTAATCTGTTATTGGTGAAGTGGAGCATATGCTCGAGTTGGCGAATTATCAAGATTCAAGAAAGCGATACTGATGACAAGAAGGACGTCCCTTGCAATCAAAGATTATATATTTTTTTTAGTTAACTACAGCCAATATTCAGTACATTATATTCTTCTAATTCATATGGATTCTCCATTTTACAAAGTTTTATTCTTCTCCTCTCCTCTCCTCTCCCCTTCTTCCTCATGGGCAATGCAATGCAATGCAAACTTGTGATTTTGCAGGTGCTCAAGAGATTTGATTCATTGTTCTCTAACTCATGCTGCGTGGCTCTAATGAAGCAGCAGGCAGCATTAAATGCAACTGAATTTAATTGGCTCCCCAAGTAATAGCTACAAAAGATTTTCCTGCAAGGTAGGTGAAATGTTTGGGATGATATATGGGTCCATTGTTGTCTGTGGGTGCCATGTAAAGCACAGCTCCAACAAAGGGTGGTTAGTGCCGCTGATAAATGAGAGAGACCATCAACATTCTGACATGCTTACCTGGAAGATAATGGTCACTAGGTCCGCCCTATCTTCCTCTTGGTGGCCGACAACTGGACTGCATCAACCATGTAGGATCTGGGAGTGGGCCATGTTAGTAGAGCTTGCCAAGGAGTCCAGCAAGCCGAGACCTGGCCCAAGTGAAGCCTGAGTCAGTTTTCATGCCACGTAGATGATATAATGGTAACATCAATCACACTCACACGGTTGGCTCAAGAACTGCCGAGTTTGATGACCATACCAGGATTTTTCATTAAACAAAGTTTCTGTTTGGTAATGTTTTTTAAACGGGGTTAAGTAAATTTTGAGATTTTTTTTTAAAAATAATTTTTTATGTTTTGGGATTGTTAAAAATAATTTTTTTAAAATAAAAAAATATTAGTTTAATATATTTTTAAATAAAAAAACAATCCGGATGTCTTAACGGGAGTCCTCTGTGAAGTCAGAAATTTCACACATAATGCTCGAGTTCAGTTCCAGTTAAAAGGAAACATTCTATAAAAATGAAGGAAAAAAAGAGAGAGAGAGTTATAAAAATATTTATATTAACGGAAGCTGTTTATAACTTGCGTGCATAATGATCATGTAATTGAATGGCAGACGATTTTTCTTGTAATTGTTTTCTTATAAAATAGCATAATGCACACTCC
>Ga0325414_1002207_pt1 | contig 19534 bp, 11 predicted proteins | sample PopdelMetagenome_8_FD_206183 | JGI IMG/M metagenome (GOLD analysis project Ga0325414, IMG submission 206183) | Populus deltoides microbial communities from Bellville, Georgia, United States - Leaf-PdKOR-R3 | ecosystem: Host-associated > Plants > Phyllosphere > Phylloplane/Leaf | place: USA... | reverse complement strand
AGCTTGATACGAGTAATACTAAGAATGAAGAGTGAGGTATCATTCTTTAACCCAACAAAACCAAGAGAAAGAAGTTTGGAGTTGAGTCTAGAAAATCATACTCGTAGAGCTTATTTGAGGCCATATAGTGCTTTATATAATTTACATATACGACCATAAAATTATGAATGAGAGAAACCTGGTGGTTACGTCATGTAAACATCTTTATTGAGAACACCATGTAGAAATGCATTTTAACATTAAGTTAATGTATGTGCCATTGAGCTTGCACTACAAGAGATAATATGATTTGAATTTTAACTAGTTTAATTACATGACTAAAGGTGTCATCATAATCAATACCTTGTTATTAATGGAACTTTTTGCAACATGACAAACTTCATAGTGTTCAATAGCACCATCAACATGAAACTTCATATGAAAGATTCATTTGCAACCAATAATGTTTATATGAGGTTTATGTGAAGATAAAGTTCATGTCCTATTATGTATAAAAGCATAAAATTCACTAGCCATCACATTACACCATTCTTGATATTTAAAAGCAGTGGTTAAATAGTTTAGTTCATTAATGAGAGATGTAGTAACAGTGAACAAAGCATGCTTGGTTGAAGCTACCATATTAGAAGGTAGTTGATTGGTTTTAAAGATGTTTTTCCGAGATCATGTTGTCATTGGATGACTTGGAATTCAATCAGTAAAAATAGGACAATCCACTAGTGATACAAAGGTTGTTAAGGCTGGAGATAATGAACATCTAGTATAAGTGTATGCGGTAGCTGATGATAGAGATAAAGACTCTGTGTAGAGAGGTAAAAAGTCATGATAAGTCTCTTAAATGTGTACTTGTGCAACAGAAATAGCTTGTGAAAGTAAAAGATGGGGAGCATAACACATAAGAGTTCAATTGGATATGAGTTTTTCGACAGTAAAGATATTAGTAAAAGAAAATTGATGTTCATAAAAACTAACATGACGAGAGACATAGACACAACTAGTGAATGGGTCAAGATAGTCGTAACCTTTATGGTGAGAGCTATAACTTAGAAATATACAATGAAAGGTGAAAGTCAAACTTGTGATGATTATAGGGATGAGGAAAATGTCAATAAGAATAATTAAAAGTTTTTAGAAACTTATAGTTAGGAAGTCATTGATACAAAAGTTAAAAATGAGAGAAATTAGAGGTTATATAAGAGGGCAGATAATTAATAAGGTATATAGTTGTGAGAAAAACATCATCCCAATATGTTTGAAGGATATATGCATTGGCAAGAAAAGAAAGGTTTGTTTAAAAAATATGACAATGTTTTCACTCAACAAAGCCATTTTATTGATGAGTATGGAGAGAGATTACGCGATGAGTAATACCATGATTTTAAAGATGAGTGTGATCCTAAGATATTAACCACCCTAATTTGATTATAAGGCCTTTATTTTACAATTAAAATGATTTTCGACATGACATTTAAAATAAAAAAATATGGATAGAACATCAAATTTGGCTTTGATTGGAAATAACTAGATAAACTTAGAGAAATAATCAATGAAAACAACATAATAACAAAATCCATTAATAGAAAATTGAGGAGTAAATCCCCATACATCAGTAAAGACTAAATTCAAAGAGTTTTTTTAGAGGAATTTAAAGACAATTTAAATGGAAGACAATGACTCTTACCAAGTTAACAAACATGATAAACATAAAGGAAAGACTCATTTGTAACTAGTAAATGATGTCTAGACATTATTTCTTTGACAATTTCTAAGGATGACTAAGACAAACATGTCATTGACCAAGATAGAATTGGGACATTAGGTAATTATGGAAAAACCATGAAAAGGATAAATACCTTTTTTGTTATTACCTTTGATAAGGGTGGCTTTTAAGTATTAATCCTTGACACAGAAAACAAAAAAGGGTGAAACTCAAAATAGACATCTATATCATAAGAAAACTGATAAATAGATAGAAGTTTTTTTTTATTAATAGCTAGAACATAATGAAAAAAATTATTTAATAGAAGAACAAATAATAAAATATCCAATATGGTGAATATGGAAACCTTAACCATTGCTTATTTGAAGATCATTAACACCATTGTAATGAGTGGTTCAAAGATTAAGATGATTTAGATCGGAGTTGATATGATGATTGACATCATGTCATGAAATCAATGAGAGTTGACAAGAGTGGAGGTAGATGATGTTGGAATTGTTGTGAAATTTTCTCGTGGAGGAGTTGCGGATTGAAATTCTTGATCAAATCGTTGTCATCATTTAAGTGTAGTATGACCAGATTTTAAGCAAATTTGACAAAATAGACGTTATGAGTTAGAAAGGAATGATACATTGGCAGAGTCATAAGTAAAGAAACGATCATGTGAATGCTTACAAGAATTATAATGATTGCCACGACAGGAAACAGTACCACAAATGAACAAATATAAATTATCTATTTATGAAGTTGATAGATGGAGTAGTGATGTTAACATGAATGGATTATTATTTAAGGCATAATTCATACATGAGAAAAAAGCCATAAAAAGCATTTAATGTAACTGGTTTAATGCATATAGTAAAGGTTGTAATAAAAGGGTTATATTCATATGGAAGGCCAATAAGAATATATAAGATCTTTTTTTTTTCATGAAAGTTTTGTTCAATAGTAATAAGGGTATTTGTAAGAGATTTACTTCTAGTGAAATAAATGAATTAATCTTGATTTTTTTTAATAATATATTACATACATGACCTCCCTTGAGGTTATAAAGAAGTGTTTGACATAACTCTTGCTTTTGCTTTTAGGTGCTTTTTATAAGTGCTTTTGTCTTAAAAAAACATTAAATTTATGTTTTTTTAGTGTTTTCTGATGGTTTTGATGTGTGTGTGTATAAAACAATCATTTTAATACATTTTCAACTGAAAAGCTATTTTGAAAAGTACTCTACACCACAATCTCAAACACCTTCTAAATGCACGAGGACTCCATATCTTGGACGACTTACTCACTTTTCACAACATGACCATTTTTTTAAAACAAAATGGTTTGAGTAAGAAAGAAAAACTCATGCAATCCTTTTACGCTTCTTCTCTTTTCATGTGATAATGACTATCAATCCATGTCTAAAAAAAATCATAATTATTAGATATTGTTTAAGAATTAACACAGAAAAGAGTTTGAGTTTTTAGATTATCAAATCAATTTGTGGGTTACTAGGTTGACCTTGATTTATCATTTTTATCCAAAATAACATTGTTTTAGAGTTTTTTTTTTAAGGAAAAAACTAGTTTTTTCCCCGATTGGATTTGGATTAGGTTAGGCTAGGTCAACCTATCAAGTTACTAGCGTTTAACCAAGTTAATGTCAAAACCAATTCAAATTAAAACTCAACCTAAATCATGTTTCGAAACATGAATGTATTGGGTCAATCTGTCAGTCTAGCTAAGTGTAATAACTATGAGATAAACTCTATTTTCAAGTTTTTTTTAAATTAGCACAGTGACAAAAAGAATTTGTCAAATAACACAACTGAAAACTTTTTTATGAAAATAACATAGTTTTTGTTGAGACGTATAGGTCTTACTAACGTGATCAACTATGCAAGTCGTATATGCACGACAAGTTGAATTAAAAAAATAATTTTTTTAATTAGAACAACAGCTAAAATATTTAGCCAAAATAGCACAATTGAAAATTTATTTATGAAAATAACAAGATTAATATAGTTTAAATATTGGGTTATAGTTGTAAGTTTAGTTATGTAGATAATTCTAGCTTAATTATTATTGTAATGGTAGTGGATAGAAATATAATAATTAAAAAAATGGTTGACATAGAGGTTAAAAATTTCAAAAGAAAAAAGAAACTAAAAAAAATGAAAAGCTTCAAAATAAAAGGCTTGTTTAAGTAATAGAAAAATATTTTCCTTTTTATTAATAATTTTCTTCTCATTCTGTAATTTTACTTTTTTTAATATAAAATAGAAAATGTATTCATTTAGTGAGAATTAAAAATAATTTTTTTTATTAAAAAACACATCTATATTATAACTATTTATAATAGTCACCTTACTATTCTGATAACCTAGTTATCAAGCTCTGGTGTCTATTTAATGGATGGAATCCTATCTCTAAAGATCCTAGCAAGAAGAGTAAACATTTTGTTTTTGGACAATGAATTAAAATATCATCATAATAGTAAAACAGAGTAGCTCAAACTTGTTAAGGAATCAATGACTAGTACTTGTAGTGTTAGAGGCGTAACTCCTTTAACAGAACTAGACATGATGGTTATTAGTGAGTAGTCATTATAGAAACAAATGGCTTTTATCAAGTCATAATAGTAAAACAGAGCAACTTAGACTTGTTGTTTAAGAATCAATTATTAGTCCTTGTAGTGTCAAAGGTTTAACTATTTTAACAGAACTAGACATCAAGGTCATCATTGAATAGTCATCACAAGAATAAATTACTATTATTAAATCATAATGATAAAATAGAACAACTCAAACTTGTTTTTAAGAATCAATGACCAGTCTTTGTAGTGTTAAAAGTCTAACACCTTTAATAAAACTAGATGTAGAGGTCATTAGTGAGTAGCCATCATAAAAACAAATAGCTTTTATTAATGTTACAATTCTAGATCATCAACATTCTTTATACGCTTATTTATATCACAATAATAATCATTATGGACTTGATTAATAGGAGAAAGGTAAAATAGGAAACCAAACTTGACATATGAGGTAAAATACAATATCTTAAAGGATTTTAGGATTGACTTTTAGACACTTAGTAAACATTGAAAGAGGAATAATAAGGAGTTGATATATGCAATCCACTTAGTTACTTTTGACTATTAGTTGCCAAAAACATGTATCGAGCACTAATTGAAGATAAATGTCATGACAAGAACATATTTTTAACTTTTCAAAGAGAAATAAGGATCTTGTTTTGAAACATCATAGCATCACTAATTTATCTCTCATAGGAGAGTATTATGAAGAATTTTTCTCTAGTTTTAAGGAGTTTTCATATATTGAAAGTAAATCCTCATCACTTAAGATTTGTCTCTATTTATTTTGAGACTTTATCTTAATTGCACAAAAAAGATTGTGGTAGGACTTTTCAAGTGAATTGGCTTAATTTCTGATATTAACGTGCATTATTTACACCAATCCCTTATTTATCATAAGAGTATAAGCCCATTTTATAGCCAAAATTTGATGTATAAGAGCAAATAAAGTCTCGTCACATAAAAAGGCATTTTCAAGGCATTTTTCACAACATAAAGAAGCTAAAAGGGTCAACGAAGAGGGAATCCATTCAAATACTTAGCTAATGATTAGACACTTGAAGATTATGATAAGTTGAAATTCGTTTCTTATTTATCTCTCTAACTTCATCAATTTGTGTTTGTCTAAATTAAATATTTCATTTATATTAGTACATTTAAAGCTGCTTGAAAAATAGTAGCAAATATCACTTATAACTTGATTCTTTTGTCTTAGCAGGCTTATATCAAGGTTTGTCTCAAACTTTTAATCTCTTAAATGGTGGTATAGAGTTTAAGGGTGCACATACTAATTTTCTTGAGCATTACCTCTATGCTTAGGTTGCACTGCACTTTCTTTATAGGATTTATGCCAACATTGAAAATTACACTTCTTATCCCATCATTAGAAGGTTTTATGGAATGCATATTAATATTTGAAGCCTAACGTTAGATTGTGTTAGATTTCTATATGGTTCTTTTTAATCCATAGATTTTTATAGGCTACAATTCCTTATCCACATTGTCATTGACCTTGCACAAATGATGAACAAAAAACAATGATTTTTTAAGTTTTTGGCACACATTCACCTTGCTTATCTACCTTGTTATTGAGGAAGGAAATATATCTTAAAGATTTACAATCCTTATTGTTTTACTCAAATGTTGATCCTACTCTTTTGATGAATATGATGGAGGATTTCTTTAAAGACGTAGATTTATTACCTATCACAACACCAATATTTAAGCTAAAATTTGAGCAATGCATCAAAAAAAAGGAAACTCATTACTTGTAAATATATGGAAAGGTCAACCTAATGCCATATAGGTCAAGTTTCATGAAGCCACTGTCAATATAAAATCAATAGAGAAAGAGATTTCTAAAATTACAACAAGAAAAGAGAGTTAAATTCTCATATTGATTTTATATGTGATCAACAATTATAGATGGAAAATAGGATCAAGTTCGAAGAAGATGAAATTTTAGGAAAAAAAAATTTAAGACTTAAAGTGCAAATGATGTGAAAGTGATAGACCAAACAAGGAAGGACTTAAATTAGACTTTGATTGGGATGAAAAACATAAATCAAGTGAAGATTATATAGCAGCATGTCATATACTTTCCTTAGTATCTTCTCACATTTTTTTTTATCTCAAGGAAGACATTTAGTTTAGGAAGATATTTGATTTTCTTTCTTTAAATAAATATTTGTGTTTTTTGGATCTATAATTCATTATTGGGGCTTGCACAATGAATGACATGAGACTTTATTTTCCTACTCTTTACATTTAAACTTATATTATTGTCCATCTAGACGGCAATTAAGCCTCATGGCCTTACTTGGAGAGGAAATAAAGAAAGAAAAAAAGAAAAAAAGGAGAGAAAAAAAACAATAAAAGCCTAACCAGATAGTTCAATAAAAAAAAGAAGAGAAAGGAAGAATTAAAGGAAAGAAAAAAAAAAAGGAAAAGCCAAAACCAAGTAGCATGTTAGGTCAAATGGCCCAACTGGATTGGAAAGAAGAAGAAAAAAAAAAGGAAGAAAAAAGTAAAAGAAATGAAAGAGAAAAAGAAACCCAATCAAGCAACTGTTAGGCTAAATGACCCAATCTGGCATGAAATAAAAAGGGATGGTGTTGAAATCCAGTGAGAAAGAGAAAAAAGAAACAAGTTGTCGGAGCTCTATAGAGACTCTGATTACAACGTGTCGAGTAAAAAGTATCATATATGTGATATGAAGCTATAGACACAAAAAATACCCTTATCAAATACTGGAGTGAGCCTTACTCATCGCTAGAAAATGATGTTTGTGTGTGGCTAACACACTGGATATTTTTTTTGGTCCCCAATTTTACATTAAATCTCTAATTTAGTTTTCAAAAAAGGCCTAGTTTGTGTGTGGCATATTTTATTAAAAAATATTAAGGCAACATATTAGATCAACCTATATGTTGTAGTTTAACTTGTCAAACTTGCGATCAAAGTTATGGATTCAACCAGGTTTAATAATTTTTTTCTTAATTTTTTTTTCTTACTGAAATATAAAATAACAAAATTTTAAAAATAAAACATAGAAAAAAAACCTAGACACATTGTTCTGTTGGCCTAGTGTGTTTGAGCTTTTAAAAGAAATACCCTAGGTGCGTGAGCCATTCAACGCAAGCTCGCACGCATTTAGAACTTGTTTTATTTTTATATCTTTAAAGGGTGGGCATTTTATTTTCTCAAAAAAAAATAAATCATACAACGTCTTTTGTTGAGAAAGACAACATGTCATTTGTCTACTAGATTTTGACCACTACTGTGCTGGCTAAAAAATCAAGATAGAGTATTTTTTGCCATAAAAGCTCATTTTCTAACAAAAATAAAACCACCTTATAAGCATCCTTAGAACATTGAAAACCAATTTATCAACCTAAAGAACCCAAAAGGTCAAAAAAACATAAAATCAAACTGGATAAAAATTTTCTTTCTCGAATAAAACTTATTGACACCAAGATCAACTGTTTTGGTGGTTAAAATCAATGTCTACAATGATTTTCTTTATCTACACGGAATTCAACAACTCTTTTCTCCTCTATTAAACCAAGAACTGAAATATCAGAAAAATAAAATATTGTTTGGAAATTGAATTTTCAATAACTAAAAGGACCAATTATTTATAAACTAAAAATTAAAGGGACCAAACTGAACTTTTTAAATGAAATTCAGCGTTGCCACCTATTTTTCTTATCTTTTTTTTTTATTTTAATTCTTTATCTTTTAATTTCATATTTTTTTAAAAAATAAGAGAAGTTATTTTTCTTATCTTTTTTTTTTTATTTTGATTCTCTATCTTTTAATTTCATATTTTTTTTAAACATAAGAGAAGCAATTGACCTCAATTTGACTCAAGATGATGTAATTAAAAGAAAAAAAATTAAGAACCAAAATAAATAAATAAAAAATTCTTCAACCAAACCAAAATGTAACATTGTACACGTTTGAGAGTATAGTTACAGTTGCTTTTCAAAATACCTTTCATGCTAAAATGCATCGAAATAATATTTTTTTTTATTTTTTTAAAATTATTTTTAGATGAACGCATTAAAACGATCCAATACATATAAAAAAAATTAATTTTTAACAAAAAAAATGCTTGTTTTATTTCTTTGGAGTTTTATTTTTTTAAAAAAGTTCAGTTATAAATATTACTAAAAATAAAGTAATTAAAAAAGATCAAAAAACAATTTTAGATTTTGGTTTATCATATTTCAACAATATAGTTCTTTTTGTAATTGTAATTGAAACACTTGTTGACTTACATTGCAAGAAAAAAAAAATTCTCCTCATTTCTTTGTTATTTTTGGGAAAAAAAAATTGAAGCTTTCATATGATTTTTTTAAAATTATCTTTTAGAAATCTTATAACAAAAATATATGAACTTAGCATAGTTTAAACTAGTTATTGAAAAACTAGTAATATTAAACATAGTTAAATCGTCGAGCAAACTATTGCTATGAAAACTCACAAGCTAGCCAAACACAATGCTTCAATAATTCCATGCATCATAAGCGTCCATATAAAGACAAACTGTGCCGGGATTTAAAACTAAAATTAAAATCGGTGATAAACAATAAATGCTGATCGCTGCAGAACAGTGCTTGAATGAGGAGCATAATCCAATTGATCAATTCTATCAACCAATCAACCAACCACAAACAAGAATGATAGCTAAGGAAATATTTTTATACAAGGAACATACACACCTTATACGAGTGAAAACACAACAGCATCACGCTGCCACTACCGCATCCACTCGTCAGATTCACAAGTGTCATTTGGGAAGGACATGAACCCAAAGCAAAACATCTTTAGACCAGGTGCAATCTCTTATTACAACTACTGGATAACCATTGAGATTCGTCTGTAGATATTTTCATCATCATTCACTCATGCACATCATCAAGCTTTAGCAGCCTGCACAGCAGGTTCCGCATCTGAATCAACATTTGATTTTGCACGCTTGGTTTGATAATCCTTCACAGCGGCCTTGATGGCATCCTCAGCAAGCATGCTGCAGTGCAGCTTAACTGGTGGAAGAGAAAGATGTTTCGCGATCTCCCTGCAAATACAGATGCCATGATGTTAAGAAATCATGTTGCGCTCCTAAAGCTTCAGGGTGGGGCCTCATTATATATTGAAAAAGGGCAGACCCAAAATCTATTACTGAAGCTATGAAGGTACCAAGCATGTTAAATTAAACAAAAACTATCAACAACTATAAAAACCAGTAGTTACAATTTTATAACAAGAAATGGAAAGACTAATGTCGTTTCATTCCCTACCTGCTGCTACCCTTTTACCTATTACATTGACATGGATGCAATGACAACACACAAGACATTCAACCTAAAATTATCAACAACTAGTGTACATCTATAATTTTTCTCTTCCTTCATGGAATTGGTCCCTCTCTGTCTCTAACATACGAGGCCCCCTAAATTTTCTAAGACCAAAACACCCAAAGTCTATTATTTCGATTGTGAAATCCATAATGATTTAACATGTCATGCATGCGTCAAGTATAAGTTCCTTCTTTCCTCCTTCAAACTCACTGTAGAAAGGCCATCTCATGTTTCCATCTATACACTTCCATTGGTCAATGTGGTATTGTTTACATTAGTGATTTGGTGTGTGAGTGCAGTTGTGCATGTCATTTTACGCATTTGTATAAGGTCATAAAAAAGAGAGTTGTGATTATAGAATGAAAAGAAAGGCTTTTTTCCAGAAAAGAATGAAGAACAAAACAAAACAAAAGAGAAGAGAAGAATTAGGAGGAGAAAAAAGAGGAGAAGAGCATTCTTCAGCTGCCCAAACTCGCACCAAAGAGGAGACAGAACCATTCACTCATGCACATGTACTTTGAGTAAATTCAAAGATATAAAAAGAAAAGGAGTGCTTTCTATTGTTCACAAACAGAAAGCACCTAAGATCTGATACAATAAAGGATCAAGACTCTCTCTAGTTTAGTTCATAAGATCAGAATAGCAATCTGGTTAACCAAAAACAAAATGAAAATAAACTGAGTCCTGTTTGTCAAGGAAATAAGACCATGCCAAATACTATAATAATATTCCAGAAAAACAATAACGTAAAAATCTACTATGAACCTCTTCTCATAGCTAAATCATAAAATTCATTCAAAGAAATTGACAGCACAAACAAGCACATGATGAGAGCATCATACAATCCTCATCATGTCTTGCAAGAATACCTGCATTGGATTATGACCAGGGAAAGATGACCACGACATTTCTTTTTTCAGATTCAATGCCTTTTAAACCCACTAATTGATTACCAACTATGAATATTCCCAGTCATAAGTGCACAAAATGACATTTATTACTGATCTCTTTACGCTTCCAATCAAGGATAATGTCAAAAATGGTTTAACTTCGGTCATGAATATTCAAGGGATAATAATGCACAAGTAGTCTTGCTTGATAAGACAAGTTCAGCCTACATGATGCCACTTGAATTGTATGAAGAATCGTAAGTTGTTGGTAAACAACATTTCAATTGTGACGGTGCAATTCAATCTTCCATCTTCCACATTTTTTTAAAGCAATTTTGTATCGCTGAAGTGGTCTGATGTGTTCTAATCATAATTCCCTAACCTTCAGCAAAGGCCAAATTTCAGATGATGTGGAAAAAGTGGGTCCATAAAACTATCATCCTTTGGATAAGAAATTGCACAATCTGGTACCCTCAAAATAACTCTACAAACCTCGAAAATATACAACTCTTGATTTAAAATCAAACCAGTACAAGCTTGTATGCTGCAATAACTGAGCTTAAAGGTAGAGCCAAAGTATACTGAAAATTATGCGAAGACATCGGCAGAACCAATGCACATTATATTCAATACCGATTCTCACTTCAGCATCCACCATCTCCAAATGTCAGCCATGCTCTACAAGTCATATACTATACCATATGAAAACAGGGCTAGACTCAAAAACTATGGACTCTGTACAAATCCAGTAGTCCTCAAAGTTCCCTATACAAAGTTGACGATGATGGAGTCTAATCTTACAAGTGATGATAGCTTTTCGCAATTTTTTATGCTCACACTCACTTCCACGGTTTGGTATATATGTTGTCCTCTAGGAGATTCCATTAAATTCGCACTAAATATATATAAAAAATAAAAAATCACAACAACAATCTAAGCACGCACAAAATTGTTACTACTATAAGAAAACAACCACTCAGAAGATATTTTCCCCTAAACTAAAACGTTAGAACCCACCCAGGCAATTATTGTTAATAATTAAAAGCACGCAATAACAAAAAATTATATATATATATATATAAAAACTCACGTGTTCTTGATGGTCATAACTTCCTCCATTTGTTTCCCTTTCACCCATTCAGTAGCTGGAAAAACAACACAAAAATCAGCACCTCATATTCACATCTATGAATAAATCAATAAATGAATTAACATTCAGCATAATAAATTAATAAAAGCCCTAGAAATTCGACAAGAAAATAAACAGAACCAAAAATAGAAATTGGAAGTAAAATGAGAAACATACCAACAGAGGAGGAAGCAATAGCGGAGCCACAACCGAAGGTTTTGAATCGAGCATCTATAATCTCACCAGTTGTATCATCCACCTTAATCTGCAGCTTCATCACATCACCACAGGCAGGTGCGCCGACAAGCCCAGTACCCACCGTCGGATCTGTCTTGTCAAAAGAACCAACGTTGCGAGGATTGTTGAAGTGATCAATCACCTTCTCGTGATAGAAGCGTGGCAGGATCTGAGTTCTTTGGGAGAACAATCTCTTGGATGCCAGTTGTCTCAACATCTTTTGGCTTTGATAAGAAGAGGAAGTAGATTCTTTGAGACGCTCGTTTTGTGCGTTTTGTAGGTTTGTAGGGATTGAATGGCGGTTCTTCGTGGACACGTGGAGGTGGAGATGCCTCAGAGATTTTCGGATTTTGACACGTTTGAAGATCAGTCTTCTCCTCCCGTATTATTGGATGATGACGTGGAGGATGATTTCCTAACTTCCTTTTGTTTTGTTGGGCTATGAAAGGCCCAAACCAGGCCTCGAATCTCTCTAGATTAGATGAATTAAACCAATGCTTTAGGTCGGGTTATGGCCCAAAAAGATCACGCAAGAAAGTTGTGTCGACTGTAGAGCCTCTTTGCTACAGATGAATAAACACATTAAACTAAAATCTGTATCAATGAATTATTGTGATTTATTTAGGAAAACTATTTAAACTAAAAAATATATTAAATTCATGGGTTAAAAAAATTTAATTTTTAAGAAATTAAATATTTATTTTAAAAAAATAAGTAAAAAAAACCAATAATCAAACATTACATAGTTTTTTAAGTAAATAAAACCACTGGATAATTTAATTAAGATTCCAAGAGCTAATATACTTAAAATAAAATAATTGAGGTTAGTTAATTTTAAAATATCTAAGGTTATTAATTATGTAATTAAATATTAGTTAATTATCATGTATGTAGTAATAATAATAATAATAATATAAGTTAGTTAATTTTAAAATATTCAAAGTTAACCATTTTCTATGCTCTTTAAAATGAAAGCTATTATACCTTTTTTTATTTGCAGTAGATGAACAATGTTTTCTTTAAATATTTTAGTTTATTTGTTAATAATAATAATAATAATAATTAAATAAGTCTTATGTACGAAAGTAATTAAATTTGTTTCGAAGCCTTGTATATATTGTGATGTGACAAGCAAACAGATAATAAAAATAAAACCAAAAGGCTTAATCGCTGCCTGGGTCAGCTAGGCAAGCTGGGTTGCTCGCCTAGTCGGTCCAAGCAATTGGACATGCCTTCGGGCAACCCAGCTACGAAAAAAACTCGGATTTTTTTTTTTATTTCTTTTTATATTTTTATATATATACTCTCTTATTTTTTTTGTTACTGTGAAAGTATCTTTTTATATTTTTCTATACATAATCTCATGAATTCTTTTGCTTTCTTTTGCACACATTCTTGCATGTTTGTGATTGTGGTAATGGTTGTGATTCAAAGTGCTTTTCACTTATCAATGCATTAAAATAATTGTTTTTTAAAAAAATTATTTTGAGATTAGCACATCAAAACGATTTGAAAACATAAGAAAATATATTTTTTAGCCAAAAAATTGAAATTTGAGGGAACGCGGTTCAACCGCATTCCCAAACGGACTCATCACGCTAACACTTTTATTAGACAAGAAACATGATGAACCAAACACTCACTGTTCTAAACCAACCAAAGCTCATTATGAGATTTTTTTTCAACATAACCACATGTTTTACCATTTATGAATGTATTCTTAGAAAAGCAGAACCACTTGCATTGTTGTCTAGAAATATCATCTTGGAAAATATGAGCCGTATAAAATCTCTATAAGAATCAATCATCAGAAACAGGTGAGGGAGACCTCATAGTCTTAAAAACTATCCAAAAGAGGAAGAAAACTTATTTTCATAATTTTTATCTGCTTATCCTTAAATCAACAAAGACTTAAAATTGACTTAAGCTTCGGAGTGTCTCTCGTCCCATAAGGTACTTGTTTTGCAGGGTTAGTAAAGGCCAAAAGCTCGTCAGCTAGGAAAGTCCATTTCTATTGGAAGTTTTTCAAGACTTCATCAGTTGCACCGTATGTGAGAGCTAGAATAAAAAGCAAGTTCATTCCATTTCACCATTTACTAAAAACTCTTTCCTTGGTTGACGAGACTCCTGTACAAGAGAGAGTGATTGATCTCTCCACTCCAAGTCTCCAACAAATCTGCAGCCATATACAATTACTCAGCAAAGTTATCATAGTGATGCAATTGTATCTTCTCGCTTTGCCCTTCATACAACAACAAGAACAAGCTCTCATGAATGTTATAACGAGTGTGCAACGATAACTCGAATTCTAGGAAGAGACATGGCAGAATGACATGAAAGCAAGTAACGCCCACACTCTTGCATTTCAAAAGAGCTACACCCATCGCTCTTACACGATCTGCTCAAAATGATCTAGTCACCATCGATCTCCACCATCTCACTCATGCACTAGAAAAGGAACTAGGCATGAGACAAGCTCCATGACTCTATGAGTTTGTTAGTAAAAACACAACCTAATAAGAGAATCTCTACTATTTCACAAAATCCTTCGCACTTGAATTTTTAGAGACCGTGTCTTTATGAAAGCTAGTCTAAATAATTACGAGGGATTCACAAACCCTCGAGAGTATATATAAAATGTGAGAAGCATTTTAGAGCTTGTCACATAAGACATTGATGATATGTGCAAGATTCTTCTAACAATGCTTTGTGGATCTACACGTACATGATGTCATAACTTAGAGCCTGACTTTATTCCCTAGTTTTGAGATCTCATCTCTAAACTCATCTCTTATTTTAGCACATATATCCATACCAAAAAGAGTATTATAGAGCTCTTCACCATTACATAGTGAGAAGATGAAGGCACTAGTGCTTATCTCCAAATGTTCAATGAAGAAATGCTTAGCGTGAAAAAGCTTCCTGAACACATTATGACAAAAGCCCTCATTAGTGGAGTCTATGAATATTCCTTATAGGAGAGGTTATACACTCTTTTGATAAAAATCTCCTCAACTTCAAACATGCGATGAAAAATTACATTAAGGTAAAACAAGTTAGCATCACTAGAAAAGATCATCTATATCTTCACACTTTAGCAGAGTCTCCACCATACCATCAATCCTTAACAAGAACATATAGAAAAAGCATAAATGGAATATTCATAATCACCTGACATTCCTTGAGCTTATAACTATAACTTTGACCACCATACTAGCTGAGGTGTTATATGTTATCCAAGGGAAAGAATTTGAATGATATCCTTCTCTCATAAAAGGCAATGCAAACATAAGGAATCCAACTAAGTTTTGTCTATTTCATTGTGACAATAGGCATGATATCAAGGAGTGTCATACGCTCAAGAAAGAGATAGAACAATTGATAGGTAGGGGTTACCTCCACCAGTTTGTGGGAAAAAAAGAAAACAGAACTAGGAAAAGAAAATTGTGCATTTAGGTTTGAAACGCTGCCTAAGATCAAATAATCCTCAATTATCTCTAAAAGATTGTATCACCATCTTTTGAATTTTTCAATAAAATGGTATTGTTTCTCCATGAAATTTCTCATTGAAAATCTATTTAGTCTCCACAAAAAATCTCCATGAAAACTACTCCCCCACATAGTCTCCACGACTCCTAACAAATCTCCAATAACTCTGCATGTGTCTCTAGGTCGCCATTACAATGTAGTTTTTATGACTTCCGAAAAATCTCCATTAAGTCTTCATACGTGTCTCCAGTTCCCCTTGACCATTATCCCGAGGTACTATAACTAACTTTTTCTAAAAGGATCAAGGATTTTCCTTCAAGAATATTGACAAAATTTGCATGAACAAATACAAAAATAGATAACATCTGTAAGTTTTTGTTTTTGTTTTTCTCTTTTTTCATCTAAGTTAAGCCTTTCAAATTTTGTTTTTGTTTTTTTCTTTTTTCATCTAAGTTAAGCCTTTCAAATATATTTTTTTGAAAGGCTTGAGGGGTGAATTGTCATGACCTTAATCTCGAGTCCATGACAGGCAACACAAGAGAGGTGCCACGAGACCTACGCTAAGTCTTAGAATATACATATGATGAAACAAATATATATAAAATTCACGTAACATTTTGTAATCTTTCAAATATTCCTAAAAACTAATAAAAAAATTTATAATAATACTTACTACATTAAATAAAATCCAATCTTTGAAATAAAAATCTAACCCTGAATGAAAAATATTGTAACAGTAGAGCGTCTAAGACATCAAATCATAAAGAATAAAAAAAGCCATACAGAAACGAGTAATGCATACCAACAAACAAAGTAGCAGGAACTCTCAATCCAAGTTCAACCTGTTAATGGAAGTTAAAAAACCTGAAATAATATTAAAATGAAGGGATGAGTTCAACCAATTCAATGAGAGAATACCATTTAATATATATTTTAGCTATTTATAAGTATAAAGATTGAAACAAATCCACACACACATACACGTACATTAAACATAATAGCATATGGTAATGGAATGCATGTCAGAGATCACACACAGTCATAGGCTTAGATAAAAGTCAAAACCCTAAGGTTCCAATAATAGACGAGGTTTGCAGCCCTGATAATTGTAAGAGGATCAGTCATCATAAGTTGATGTCTCTCTCACTAGCTAGGTATACATAATACTATGAGCATATAGACTAATTACTCTTCATTAGCCTAGAGTTACTAATAAACATACTGATATCAAGACATAATAAATATTCACATAATTATCAAAGCAAATAAATGTCATATCAAATATAATTTGATTCAACAGAATACGAATATGATTTCAAGAATATATGAGTACTCAAAAAATAAAGCAACAACATATCTAATTATTCAAGAAATAATCAGATGTACTCATTATCTAATCAACATACATAAATTATTTATATTACATTCATATTAAAAGACATTTCACTCACCCGAAAAATAGAGCAAAAGAAAAATATATACAAAACTGAGGATCGCTAATAGAAGCGTCAGCAACACCTATACAGATACAGAGAAACACTCAAAATGACTCAAAGAAAATAACATAAAAGATTACAACCTTAAGCTTAAAGACTAAAACAAAATTATAAAGATGAACTGATTCACCCGATCGATCCCAAACATACCCCAAACTAATTGAATCTAACAGTCCTGATTAACCCCTATTGTTGGGTCAACCGGTTGACTGTTACCATAGTCAATTGTCGATCGACAATATCAAGCGAATTAATTGCTAATTCAGACCAATCAATCGACCAGTTAATTGGGATTTTCAGAATCCCAATCCACCAGTTTTCAAATCTGCAGATCTAAGAATAAACAACTTATTATTCCAAAACTCATAATTCCAGTAATCTAAGTAATTCGTTGTAAGCCAACTAACATCCTAAAACATCAATTAAATATCTTAAATCATTCAATTATCAAATCATATAAAAATCTTAAACTCTTTTTTAATCCTTCAACCATCATTTTCCTTCTTGAAAACAATAAAAGAAGGAATCACTTGCTTCTTCAACCTTTCTCGAAACCCAAAAGTTTAAGTTTAAATAAATCTTAATTCTTGATATATTTGAGAGAAAAAGTTACAGTAGGGGAGAGAAAAAGAGAACAAAGGTAAATTAATTTTCTAGCAAAATTCTCTTTAAATACATAGATTATGTTAAGTTTTTGGGTTTGAGCTATACTTGAGTTTAGGTCCGATGGTCAAAACATGGATGTTACACAAATGACGTGCCAAGGTGAAAAGAAAAGAGCTAAAAGACCTAATCCAGCTCAAATAGATTGAGCCCAAATGAGCACAATGCCTACTTGCCTGGTCAACCTAGGTAGTTAGGCACTAATTATTCGGGCGCAAATGTGGCTAGTCCTGGATCTTTTTTTGTGTATTTCTTTATTTTATTTTGCATATTTTCATGCATATTTTCATACATATTTTCTCCAACTGATCTTTTTATTTTCACATACACAATCTCATAAATTCTACTTGTCTTCACGCCAACACTTTTATTGGAGGAGAAACGCGGTGAATCAAGCACTGTTCTTTAAACATGAGAATATTTTCAACATAATCATATGTCTTATTGCCTCTGATCGAATTCTTGAAAAAGCACAACCACTTGCCTTGCCGCCTCAGACTATCATTTTAGAAAAGGTGAGCCGTAAAAAATTTCTGTAAGAATTAATCGTGAGAGAAAAGTGAGGGAGAGCTCGGGATCTTAAAAACTATTCGGAAAGGAAAGAAAACTTCTTTTCATAATGTTTACTAGCTTATCCTTAAATCAATAATCACTCAAAATTAACTTAGATATACAAGAGACTTGTTTTGCAAGTTTAACAAAGAACCGAAGCTTATTAGCTAGGAAAATCCATTTCTATTTGAAGTTTTCCGCACTTCATTATATTGTAACGGTGAGATAATTAATGCCAATCTATATATTCGATCATATTCTCTGGGACTTTCCTGGGGGAGGTTGAGCGGTTGCTTGTAGATTCCCCTTATATATAATTTATTGGTTGCTCCTCTTCCATGTAATTTTGCAAATTTATTTTCAAAATTGCTTGTAGTTCTCCCATAAATGTTAAGAGAGAGACAGAGTTCAGTACACTGATAATGTCGAAGAAATAAAACAAGAAAGAAAACATGTATGTCAGTCTCCCTCGCCTGGGACAAACTAATAAAATATCAAAAGAGTACGTCTGGAAACTGAGATGAAATACATGTCTCTGGCATAGCTAAGAGCTATGAATTATTTAGGACGAGCATTTTTTAGAGAAGTATATATACCATAGAACAGGCCTCATTGTGCAAGTTGGGAGTATTGACGATTAATATATTTCCACGCAAGACATGCATGACAAGATGCGCTATGCATTCCTGTCCAAGCTGGATAATTTGATGAAAGAAAACTCGACAGAGAGCACTTCTGCCTGAAGGACAATAATATTTGTATTTTTGTCACCTTTCGGTTGAAGGGTTTGCTTTTGCGTTTGAGATCAACGCGTGAAGAAAGAAAACAAAGCCCTCGTTTGAGATCATTTCAAGGGAATGTGACCATATATATGAAATAAGTTGCATAGGCCGTCCCTGGAGAAGGAAAGTAGCTTGTCTTCACCGCCAAACTAGGGTTATCCTCTACGTGGTTGGATTCTTTGGATCTCTTTCTTAAGGTCCACTGCCCTTTCACTTCAACGTACGAATATTGCTCTCACTGATGCATGGAGACAACTTACAGCATTATCAATTTGATCCTCATCAACGCCTGTTGATTGCTCGACAGTTCTTTTCAGGATTTATTTTGATTCTCGATTAGTCATGGGAATGCTTCTAGAGCTAGAATTTGACTGATCTAAAAACATGCTACGAATTAACAAAAACGACAATGGTAATCTTAGTGGTTCTCATTATTAAAATTTGCACCTAATTGCATGCAAGTTTCCTTTAAATTGGTCAAGAATTAGCTAGGACAGGATTAATTAATATGTGGACCTAAGATTTAGAACCTTCACTAGTAATATATCAATCTAAGACAATGTTTATGGGTATTAGTTTTTGTTCCAATGTAATTATAAGTAATTATATGAAAATAAAAAATAATTGCAAAAT
>Ga0325414_1002203_pt1 | contig 19546 bp, 12 predicted proteins | sample PopdelMetagenome_8_FD_206183 | JGI IMG/M metagenome (GOLD analysis project Ga0325414, IMG submission 206183) | Populus deltoides microbial communities from Bellville, Georgia, United States - Leaf-PdKOR-R3 | ecosystem: Host-associated > Plants > Phyllosphere > Phylloplane/Leaf | place: USA... | reverse complement strand
ATATTAAATAAAATTGCAAACGCAAAGAAGGCTAAACATCCCATCAAATGGATAATGAACATTAACGCTGTAAAGACATACGACCACTATAGCACAGTTCAATTCTCACCTTCACAATAAGTTCTGTTACCTGAAAAACCACAGATCACGGAAAGATTCTTAGATGGTATAATGAAGTGAGTGGAAGAATCTTACAGTTACAGTGACAACAAAAATCAGGCAAATCACTTTATGCAGATTGGTTTATGAGACGCATTAAATGTGTTTAATCTTATCAGTTAGGGGAGGGAAAAAAAAAACCCAGAAAGCTCAGAAAATTGAAATATAAATGAATTCAATGGTGTCCTTCTACTGTATAACTTAAACTCCTTGAAGTCTGTAAGTTTCAAATGAGAGGCAGAAAAGAACATGTAACATACCTGAACATACGGATATAGCAGAAATTATAGGACCATAATTTCCTCTTCTTGGAATGCTAGTAGTGCCTTTTCCAGCCCAGTATAATCGGATCTCCAGGGTACGGTCTGTCACAGTGGTGTTGAATGCTATTGTGAAATTTCTGTTAGATCCTTTGGCTTCCTCTGTAAAGTTAAAATCCTTTTGCACTTGTATTCCCTGGAACAAAGTTTCCTACTCAAAAGGGTTTCTTTGAAAAAAAAAAAAAAGACATCCACAATCTCTTCGGAAGGAAAAGATAATTAATTACCTGAATGTAAATATCAAAAACGCGCCTTGCAACTTTGTTGTACAGTTTTTCATCTGTGAATTGTATCTCAGCAAAGTGGAGTCTGACAGTGTAATTCCCATTTTCTAGACAATATCCATAATAAGTGATAGACAGGGGAGTTTTACGTGCTGTTGCATACAATCCAAAGTCAACCAGAGAAATATTAGAATTTGATTGAAGCGTATATTTGTTATCATTGAAGTTGTTATCACCCATGAAATCTCCTGTGCTGCTGAATCCCCAGTTTGATCCTAATCTATAATAACTCCTTGCAGCAGCATTACTTTCACTATCTTGATCACCTTCATACAAGATCCTCCCATTCTTTACATCTTGTCCACCACAGTTTATATGGAATGAACGATAATCTGCAGCGCATAAAACTAGTATACCATTAGACATGTTTCAATTTTACTTTTTGTCATACTTATGGAAGCATATCAATGGGGAATGAGTTTACTTTACTACAAAGCTTAAAAACTATGATTAGTCACTGGTCAACACTTCATCAAGTGGCTTGCCACTGTCAGATGAGTTCAACTCAATGAATGATCTTCTGTCAACTTTTGGTTTCTGATGGTGAAACCAGTGGTCAAGTTCTACTGCAAAACAAGTTTTGATGTATAAATTTTCCAACAAAGTGACCATGAATTGACCTTATTAGTTTTTCGAGATAGAATCTAATTAAAAAGCTAACAATCATCAATGTCATTCAAACATTGAAGTACATGCACATCGATAAACTTTAATGGCACACTAGGATTTTATGAAGTGCACAAGTTCTTATTATGAAAATAAATAAATAAAAAAACATACATTTTGGGCACCGAGATATCCCTGAGCATGGAAGAAGATCGCTTCTGTATATCATGGAAATTATAGTATGTTAGAATAATAAATGGTTTTATAGATTGAATTCTAAGAATCTGGTATCAGAAAAAATGATAAGCATTATACTCTGAGCATAAATTAATTTTGGATATCTATCTATTCTGCTTAGGTAGGATTTAAAGATGTAGTATAGTTTATTATTTAGTTACAATATCAAAATATTTTTGTCTGAATTCCACGTTCATCCGAAGTATTGTATCTGTCTCTGCAACTCTGTACTCCATAGAGGAATTCTTTTGACCCTGTGAGATTTTTTGAAATCACTTACAGCAGAATCTCTATTGCTAAAATTCATCTCCAGAAATATAAGTACGAAAAACATTGCAGTCCACAGAGTATAAAAGAAGAGCCTTACAATTTATTATTGCTGGACGAGCTTCGAAACCAGTTTATATTATTCCTGATTTATAAACTCAAATCATTCAGTTTCAAAATCACCAAGAATATCCCATTTCAAATATTTATGAACATCCTTACTCGTTACTGCTGTTGCATCTTGGTGCCCGTGAAAAGTTATTGTACGAAACATCGCTGGAAAAGATCAAGAAAACCATAAATCTAAATACAAACTTCCACAAGGTTAACAAATAAAGAGAATATATAAACTTCACGATGCAAGCGCTAGAAATGCACTAGCTTTCATATAATGGTTTTTCTTTTATTGATGGTGATGGCTTGGATGACTAAGATTTAATTGTTTTCAAGGGAAATGGTTTATTAATTTTATTTAGAATTGATGGGTTATTTAATGGGTATCGATTATAGTTTCTCAATTTTATTATTAAGTTGTAAATTTTAAAAAAATTGATTTTTTATAGAATTGATAACGATTAAATTATATTAATTTATATTGAATAAGATGGAGCAACCGGTGTACCCGATAGGAATCAGGTATAAAGTATCTCCATGACTACGTTCCGAGATATGAGAGCAAATTGTAGTGTCTCTATCATAAGCATCCTACAATCTAGCTCGAGCCAGCTATCAATAAAAATATAGCTTAACCACCGATAAAATATTCCATCAATAAAAATCAATTTTATGGTCGTGATCAAAACCAAGATAAGTTGGGATTGCAAAAGATGCTAAACCAACCTAAGCAAAAGGTATTAATGGTGTCCTCATTGACAAGCTAGCTAAAGTAGAGTATAAAAAGAACACTGAAGTTTCTCAAAAAAAAAAAAGAAATTTGTAAATTTAGACGACAATAATCCTTTTGATTACTAGTTTTCTAGTATCACAAAGATAGATTTGTTCAAGTACTCTATGGATACAATACGTGTTGATAAAGCAAGCTTGAGGTTGTAATTCATTACTTTAGAAGCCAAAAAAAAAGAAATTATTTTTTTAATTAATGTTTCTTATACAAAACATAACATGAAGGGATTGAAACTAATATTTAGAATTGTTTCTTATACAATTAAAGTGAAGAAAGAAAAGCATAGGGCCTTGATTGAACATCTACAAGATCAAGGCAAGAATTATTTTAGCATGATGACAAATTTCTTTCAATACGGAGAGAATGATGCAAGAACTAGAACTACAATATCTCTCATATAATTAGTGTTTTTCTTTTAATGGTTTATTAAGTAATATTTATGATGGTAGTTTGGATGGGAAAAGATTTATTTTACTTAGAATTTTTCTAGTATTTATAGAGTTGCTACTACTGTAAAAGAACTTTGATATTTTAGATAATTTTATAAAGAGTTTGTTTTCTTTTCTAGCTATTCAACCTTGACAGCCAGTCATTAACTGTGTTAGCTATCTATTGTTTTTTTTTCTCCCTCTATCACTTCAACATAAACATTGCAATTCAACATAATTACCAATGGTTGAAAATATCAAAATATCCACAACAAGACAAACAACCCACGAAAAACAAATTAGAGAGTAAATTATTTTCTTATATAGATGCTACCAGGGATTGATAAAAAGCCTATATGCATGAGTAAGTATTTGTTTAATAGTAACTTAGATTGTCAACATCCATCGAGAAGTATTCATATTGCTTAATGAGAAAATCAAAATAGGTGACAGAAAGCGAGATTCAACTCACAATCAATTCACTCACAAAGTTCATAGGTAAGTATAGACTACTAGAAAATTGTCAAATACAAAAAGAAACACCGAAGAAAACATTTTATCGGTATATTGCAATGACCTTTAACGACAGAATTTTCCATCCTTGTATCCATTGGTTAACACCGACAGAAAAATTCACTTGGTATATACCGAGGGAATTACAATGGGAAAATAAAAAATAAATAAAAAAGCTAAACAATACTATGACATGTAACTTTTACAGACCATATTACCAATGGAATTAACCCAATGGTAAAATACGTCTGTGAATATGTCGACAAACAAATTTTTTCGGTATATACCGAGGGAGGGAATGATGGAAGGTATTACAATGGGATTCAAAAAGGCAAATCATATAGTGACATTATATTTTTACTGATAGAATGACCAACGAAGTTGCTAACAGGATAATTATGTTAGTAATGTCATCGGTGATATTTAATTTATGACCTGACGAACGACTCTCCTCCCATCTCTCTCATTTCTCTTTCTTCTTTATACATTTTTTTCTGCAACAAACAGCCACCCCCTCCCCCCAATCTGAACACAATTCAACCTCCCATAACAAAGTCGACCATCATAACACTCAGTTTGTTAGCATCTATGTTCTAATTCAAATTTTATTAATGATTATCCACTTTAAGTAAGCAAATTTATCCTTTTTTATTTGAACTCAATTTTTAAAATGTTGACTTTTTTAATATTTTTTTTTAGTATATGTATTTTGTTTGGGTGTGTACTTGTTTTATAGTTTTTCTCATACAAATTTGTTGTATAGATTTATGATTTGTACATATTAGGGTTTGTTTTAGATTTTATAAAATTGTATTTGTTTGTAAATTGATGAAACTTATATTGAATTTTTGACTTAGGTGTTTTGTCATGAAATAAATAATGGCTTATTTAACAAGTTTATTTTATATTTTATCAATTTTGTTGTCGAGTTGAATTTTTTGGTAAATGTGTAAAAATTTGAATTTATGTAGATAATTGATTATGAATTAAGGGTTCTATTAAAATAGATTGAATAAGTTTGCGCTAAATCAATATTTTTTTCAAATTATTTAGTTAACATAGTTCATTTAATACATGTTGTCATCATTATTTTATATAGGTTTGATATAAGTAATGAATGGTCATTCATAGATATATAAATATTTACCCCAATAGCTGCGGAGGATGGATTATTGTAATGGGATTCAAGATTTTATTAATTACGCACTATCTAATCCAAGAAATATTAGTAGAGGGGATATTAGATGTCTATGTAAGAGGTGTAACAATAAAAAGTTTCCCGGTCCAAATATTGTAACGATGCATCTTCTACAAAAAGGGTTCATGTAGAAATACTTGTGTTGGTATGCACACTAAGAACCATATGTTCTTCACGATATAGTGGTAGAAAGGATGGTTGGGTCAACTTCTAGTTCTATCAATTTGCATGGAGTTGTAGATGACAATAGTAATCCTTATAAGAATATAGTTATGGATATGATTGGAATGAATCAAGGTCATGCCGGTCAATGTTCAATCGTAGATGAAGAACCTAGTGCAAACACAACTAGATGTTTTGATTTTTTTGAAAGATTCTGACAAACTATTATAGGATAGTTGCACAAATCACTGTAAATTATCGGTTGTTACACAGGTGTTCAACATCAAGTCAGATCATGGGTTGAGTGAGGTTGTTTATGACAGAATTTTTGAACGAGTGAGAAGCATTTTACCTTAAGGAAACAGGCTAAAAGAGAATTTTTATGCTGCTAAGTCCATGATGAAACACCTCGGTCTAGAATACTAGAAAATTGACTTGTGTATAAACTTCTGCATGTTGTACTACCTTGAAAATACAGAGTTGACCAAGTGCAAAACATGTTAGCATTTTCGTTATAAACCCATGACTGGTAGGGGAAGGACTCTTGTCTCACATAAAAAATTTAGATACTTCTCAATCGCACCTAGACTGCAGAGGTTATTCATGTCACCAAATATAGCAATATGACATGTCACCAATCACATGATGTGATGGATGGAGTGATGGTGCACCCTTTCGATGGTGAAACCTAGAAACACTTCAATAATGTTCTTCAATTTTTAGTGGAGTTAAGGAACCTGTGTCTTGGGTTGTGTATAGATGGATTCAATCCATTTAGGTCATTTGTTGCTCCTTATTCTTATTGGTCGGTGATATTCATGGTTACAAGTTGCCAATGAGGATGTATATGAGGCCAAAGTTTATGTTTTTATCTACAATCATACCAGGTCCTAATAGTTCAGGTTAAAATATAGATGTTTGTCTTCGACCGTTGATTAATAAGTTGAAGTAGTTGTGGTCATTCGGGGTTTTGACTTATGATGTATCGAGGAAACAATTTTGTTTTTATAAAGGCAGCTTTGATATGAACTATCAATGATTTTCCAACTTATGAAATGGTTTTTGGATGGAACATGCATGAAAAACTAGCATGTCTATTCTGTATGAAAAATAACAAGGCCACTACCAGAAATTCGCTAAATAGCAACGGATTTACTGACAGAATATGTCTGTCTGTAATTTGAGGTCAAAATTACCGACGAAAAATTTTCTGTCCGTAATTCAGTCGGTAACTACCAACAAAAACTTTTCCTTCCGGAATGCAGTCGGTAACTACCGACGGAAAATTTTCTTCGGTAGTTACCGACTGAATTACGTACGGACAAGTTTCCGAATTGAAAAAAAAGGCGGGTCGCTAACGTGGAGGTTTTGGCGGGTTATTTTTTCCGACGAACTCACTGATGGATTCAAAACGACAGCCCGTACAGTGACGTGACCGGTTCGCCATTTAAATTGCCGATGGACTCACCGAGGGATTTGAAATGGCAGATCCGTGCGATGACGTGTCGATTTTTCCGTCAGAATCACCGATGTCATCACTGACGAAGTTTCCGTCGGTGAAACCGTCGGAAAAAGTTAATATATGTCAGCTCTGCCGACCCTCTCCTTCCTTATTTCTCCTTCTTCTTCCTAATCCCAACTCTCCCCATCTGCAAACAACCAGCCCCCCCTCCCCCCAAACAAAAATCTCCCTCATATCAGCACAACAAGTTATATTTCTTGAAGTTTTGTGGTCACAACATCCGTATTCTGATTTACCGACGGATTTTATCAATTTTTGTAAGTAATTCTATCTTTTTAAATTTTAACATTTAATTAAATGTCAATTTTATTGTTTTTTAGTATATGTATTTTGTTAGTAGATGTACATGTTTTATTGTCATTTCTCAAACAAACTTGTAGTATATGAATGTATAATTCTATACCTGTAATGGTTTGTTTTAGATTTTGTAAGATTGTATTTGTTTGTAAATTGTTAAAACTTTATGGAACTACCGAAGTACATGTGCTATTTTGAAATAATTAATAGCTTGCTTAATGGGTCTATTTAAAGTTTTATCAATGGTATTGCGGAGTGGTAATTTCCGTAAATTTATATATTTTAATTTGTATGGACGTTGATAAATGATAATGAATATTTAATATTTATGAGAAGTTGTGATTGGTTTATTGGATAATCTCGAGGTAAAGTAATATTTTTGCAAGTTTATTTACCTAACTTAGTTAATTAATACATGATGTCATCATAATTTTATAGAGGTTCAATATAAGTCATGGATGATCGTTCATGGATGTATCGAGATTCACCCCAAGGATTGCGGAGGATGGATTATTGTAACAGGGTTCAGGGTTTTATTAATTTCACAACATCTATTCCTAGAAATTTTACTGGAGGTGGTATTAGGTGTCCATGCAGGAAGTGTCAAAATAAAAAGTATCTGCATCCAGATGTTGTAATGATGCATCTTCTACACAAATGGTTTATGGAGAATTACCAGTGTTGGTATGCACATGGAGAAGTATTTGGTAGTAAGAGGAGAATGGAAGAAATGGTGGTTGGGTCTACTTCTAGTGCTAGCAACGTGCATGAAGCGGCAAATGACAACACTAATCCTTACAGAAATATGGTTATGGATGCAATGAGAATGAATCAAGGTAATGTCACTCAATGTCCAATCGTAGAAGAAGAACCTAATGGAGATGCAGCTAGGTTTTTTGATTTGTTGAAAGATTCTGACGAACCATTATGGGATGGCTGCACGAACCACAGTAAATTATCGGTCGTAGCACAGGTGTTCACCATCAAGTCAGATCACGGGTTGAGTGAGGCCGGGTATGACAAGATTATTGAATGGGCAAGAAGCATTTTACCTGAAGGGAACAGGCTGAAAGAGAACTTCTATGCTGCGAAGTCCATGATGAAACCCCTCGGTTTAGGATACCAGAAAATTGACATGTGCCCTAACTTCTGCATGTTATACTACCTTGAAAATGCTGAGATGACTGAGTGCATGACATGCGGGCATTCCCGTTACAAACCTAGAATTGGCAGGGGAAAGACTCTAGTGGCATATAAAAAACTCAGATACTTCCCGATCACACCTAGACTGTAGAGGTTATTCATGTCACCAAGGACTGCTGAGCACATGATGCGGTTGATGGAGTGATGGTGCATCCTTCTGACGGCGAAGCGTGGAAACTCTTTAACAGTGTGCATCCTCAATTTTCAGCTAAATCAAGGAATGTGCATCTTGGGTTGTGTACAGACAGATTCAACCCATTCAAGTCATTTACTGCTCCTTATTCTTGTTGGCCGGTCATACTGAATCAAGGAATGTTGATCACATTGAGAGGCTTCAAACGAATATCATTGAGACACTATGCAAACTTGAGATGATATTCCCTCCATCATTTTTTGACTCAATGGAGCATCTCCCTATACATCTACCGTTCAAGGCAAAAGCTGGAGGACCGGTCCAATATAGATGGATGTACCCATTCAAACGGTTAGATATTACAGTTGCAATGTAATTCATATATAAAAGTATTTTATATGTTTTTCTTAATTGAAAATACTTGATTAATATTTCAATGCAGGTACTTGTTTAATCTCAAGAAAAAGGTTAAGAACAAGGCGCATATTGAGGCTTCGATATGTGAGGCCTATATTGTTGAGGAGATCTCAACATTTATCTCGTACTATTTCGAACCTCATCTGAGAACGAGAATCAATCGCGTTTCATAGCATGATGATGGCGGTGAAGTGCCTTCTAGTGGGAACTTGTCAATATTCTCCAATACTGGACGACCCACACCTAAAAATGTCGTAAGAGGAAGATATTTGTCGAAAATAGAGTTCAAACAAGCACACAACTATGTTCTATTTAACTGTGATGAGCTGAGACCTTTTATTCAGTAAGTTTATACTAATTAAACTTTGTTAGTAATATATTGTTAATTATATATTGTAATATCATACACTCATTATCACTTGCAGGCAATATCGTCAATATTTGCTCTCCAATAACTCACAGCTGACCGAATCCCAGATCTTTCAATTACAAGATGAGCAGTTTGCCACGTGGTTCAGAACACATGTAAGCACTATCACAAACTCATTCTAACTTGCAAAATTACTGTACGTATGCATGTCATTATGAGATTCTCGTTCATTTACTGTTTATTGATGTACATTACATACAAGGTTTATCAAATGGGAAGGAGTGCGCCTAAGTCATTGTCTTCACTAAGCCTGGGGCCTGAAAGAAAATGTAAGTGCTACAACGGGTATTTTTTCAATGGATATGTTTTCTATACTGAAGAATACGGGCAAGGAAGAAAGACATACAACAGCGGTGTTTGTGTTAAGGGATTCACTAGTAGTGAGTTAGAAGTTGACTGCTATGGTAGATTAGAAGAGGTCGTCGAACTGCAATATCATAACGAGCAGAATATAGTGTTTTTATTCAAATGCTATTGGTATGACACGACTGACAGAGGAATCAGAGTTGATCTGCACTATGGTCTGGTCGAAATCAACTCAAAAGCTAGACTCCGCAACATAAATGATGTTTTTGTTTTTGCAAAGCAATGTCAACAAGTTTATTACACATACACCCCTTCATTTAGAAAGGATCGATCAAGAGTGGATTGGTTGTCCGTTTTAAAAACGAAACCCCGGGGTCGTGTCGAGGTTGTTCAGGATGAGAACGAAGAAACAAGTGTGCGAGATGATGTCTTTCAAGTTAGTGAGTTGGTTGAACCATATCGAGTTGCTCCTTCGATTTAATTGGAAGAAAATTCAAATTTTCGTGTTTTCGATGACAGTCTTATTAATGTTGACGCAGAGGAGTTGAATTTTGTTTTGAACTCTAGCGGACAAGCAAATGTCGATGAAGAAGATGATATCCATATTGAAGATTGCGATGAAGGTGATGACAATTCAATTGATGACGAAGAAGAAGAAAATTCTGACTAACTACCAAAATGAAGCCCTGTGTAAAACCCCTTTTTTCATGTAATTTAGATTATGGATGATATATTTTGAAATACAAAATATTTATTACTTGAAATAATTACTTGAAATGCCACAATTACGAAATAATTACTTGAAATAATTATAGATCAAGGATGATATATTTTGTAACACGAAATAATTACTTGAAATGCCACATTCACCGACGTCCATACCGACGGACTAAGTCCGTCGGCATTTAATAGAGAGTTCAAAAATAATTACTTGAAATGCCACAATCACCGACGTCCATACCAACGGATATAATTCCGTTGGCATTTCACAGAGAGTTCGAAAATAATTACTTGAAATGCCATCATCACCGACCCTAATACTGACGGATTTATATCCGTCGGCAATTCACAGAGAGTTCAAAAATATTTACTTGAAATGCCACAGTCACCGACGTCCATACCGACGGATATAAGTCCGTCGGTAAGTTGTCGGCAGGTCAAGTTTACCGACAAAATTACCGACGGACCGCGTGAATTCCAAAGGGTTGTGCATTAAATGCATCTCTAACCGGGTCAAGTTTACCGACCGAATTACCGACGGACCACGAAAAATATGGAGGGTCATTAAAAATTTTGGTGCGAAATTCAAAATTTACCGACGGATTATTAAACTTCACCGACGGAATAAATTAAAATAATAATTAATTTTATATCCGTCGGGGAATCCGTCAGTAAAACTGCCATATAAGTTACCCCGACCGCCGCTTCAGTTCATTTTTTCTTCTCCTCAGTTTTTCACCGATTCTTTTCCTCTCCGTTCTTCAAAGGTTTCACCAGCAATCTCTAGCAACTTTTCTCGTGAATCTCCATCAGTTTAAAAGGTATGTATTTCTTCTATTTCATTTTACTTTAAGGGTTTTTTTTTGCTATTTTTTTTTGTTATGTTTTTTGTTTTGGTGTATTTTTTGTAATGTAGATAAAGTCTATAGTTTTTTTTTGCATAATTCATTGCTAAAGTCTATAGTTTTTTTTTTGAATTTATTGAATATTTTTTTTATTGTATTGGCATAATTATTATTAGTTAATTTGTTGAATATTTATTGTTAATGTTGAATTTACCATAGAATTAGTAATTGAATATGTTGGAATAATTATTAATTTTACTCTATTATTGCATGATTTGTGTTTAATTTTTTTCATTTATTTTGATTGTTATTCTAGAGTTTTTTTTTTAATTTATTGTTTTGTTGTATTGGCATAATTATTGAATTGTAATTGTTAATGTTGAATTTACCTTAGTATTAGTAATTGAATATTTTGGAATAATTGTTAATTTTACTCTATTATTGCATGATTTATGTTTAATTTTTTCCATTAATTTTAATTATTAGTCTATAGTTTTTTTTGAATTTATTGAATATTTTTTATTGTTGTATTGGCATAATTATTATTAGTTAATTTGTTGAATATTTATTGTTAATGTTGAATTTACCATAGAATTAGTAATTGAATATGTTGGAATAATTATTAATTTTACTTTATTATTGCATGATTTGTGTTTAATTTTTTCCATTTATTTTGATTGTTATTCTAGAGTTTTTTTTTAATTTATTGTTTTGTTGTATTGGCATAATTATTGAATAATTTGTTGAATTGTAATTCTTAATGTTGAATTTACCTTAGGATTAGTAATTGAATATGTTGGAATAATTAGTATAGATTGGGTCAATTGGTTGTGGCTTTTGTTAATATGTGCAGGTTTGTGGATTTGGGTAGTATCCAGTATAGGGGAGGTGCTATTGAATTTTTTTTTAACATTTGAATTTAATTATATAATTATTTGTATAAAATTGTGTAGATGCGTAGAATGAAATCCAGAGCTGGTCGCTCACGTACGGTCGCAGCTAGTTCGTCTAGCAGCGATGATGATATTTCAAGAAGAGGCAGCTACACCACCTGCGCCGTCAACCGGTGCTGCCTCTTCCAGCGCTACTTCACAGCGCAGAGGCGGGGTGCCTTCGCAGCGGAATCAATTTTCCCACAAGTACGAGGCACAGTGGAAGGACGACCTTTCAATGTAAGTTTGTTAAGGTTTTATTTTTTTAAAAAAAAATTACAACATAATTTATGAAGTAATCACTATTTAATTTATTTCATTTCTTTTCAGGTTCACAAACATTGAGGTCGCCCGAGTAATATCATTGACGTTTAAATCGTCGATGGAGATTCCATTGTTTCAATGGAGTCAGATATCCAAACATCCTGAATGGATGCCTCAAATCAATGCATGGTTTGACAGATTTCAGGTTGGTGTTAATTTATAATTTTCAGCTTATTTCTAATAAATTATTAATATAATTGTAAATAAATTATTATTTTTATTTAAACTTGTTTATTTATACACAGCACAAATTCTGCTGGGACAGTGAGCATAACACTGTTGTGAGGAGGGTGTGGGAAAATCATGCGGCAACTAGGTAAGATCGAAAACAATACAAGATTTTTTTTAGACAAAAATTTATGTTTCGAAATGTAATTTTTGGTTGCATGAAGTAGGTTGCGTGATTTTTGGTATGAAGCACAAAAAAGGGCAAAAAAACCCGCAAGGGATAGGGGTTTCCAAGGCTAGAATGATGTTGCGGTTTGGAGGGATTTCAAACCGATATACATCCCGGAAGATATATGGCCGCACTATCTTGAGCACGTGACGTTTGAGCGGTTCACACGACGCTCATAGTCCAGTGCTGGCAACCGGAATCGGCCAATTCATGGCTCGGTGACAACGCACACTGGCGGCTCCATTCCGTTTGCTGCACATGCGAAACGGATGGTAAGATTAATTTAAATAAAATATATCGTTAAATTAAGTTGTTGTTAATATATCTTTTTTCATTATAGGCTGCGTCTCTTGGACGTGAGCCAAGCCCGATGGAGCTGTTTGTGGAGACACACGTGCGGAGTCAAGACCGCCAAAAGGGGGCGCAACAGTTCGTTGATAACCGTGCTCAACATTTCGTGGTATGTTTGTTCAACCATTTTATTTTGTAAGTTATTATGTTTATTGAATTGAATATGATGATTACTTTTTTTATTTTCAGGAGACCTATAATAATCGGTTGAGGGAGAGATACGGGGATGATATTTTGACCCATCCGGAATCCGATCCGGATTTGTGGATGGAGGTTGGATCGTCAGGTGGACCCGATAAAAATCAGGTTTACGGGCTCTCCAACACTACGGCCGACAACTTGCGGTTGACCCGTAGTGTTTCAACTGTTGGGAGCTCCCAATCAATATCGAGCTCCCAATCTAAGGAGTTCGTGGCCTTGCAGCAACACACGGCTCAGCTCACTGAAAAATACGACCACCTATCAGCGGAGTACGCACAACTCAAAGCGTCTCATGCAGAACAAAGAGCGGAGTATCAAGAGCTTCGCGAAATGGTCATGAACATGGCAACACAGAGTGGAACGTGTGCGCCTAATCCTTTTTAGCCGCATAACCGGCAGCCTCCTCCAGGACCTCCTCCTCCTCCAGCTCCACCTTTATATTAATTTGTAATAAACATTATTTACCTTCAAAATTTCCTTTAATATTTTTTTTGAAACAAATTCAGTTTGTAATGAATATTATTTAACTTTGATTTTTTTTTCTTTTTGATGTTCAATATAAATTTTATTTGCATAATTGGTTTGTATTACCATTAATTTATATAGTTTTATATTATATATTCTAAATAATTTTTAAAAAACAAAATTTGAAAAAAAACTATTACCAAGGGTTTTATCGACGGAATAAATCCATCGGCCACTGACAGTAGCATTCCCGACGCATTTACAGACGGATATATTCGGTCGGTATTTTAAACACGCACCGACAGCCTTACCGACGGACTTAATCCGTCGGCATTTGACAGAAGCTACAACACTTACCGACGACTTTACAGACAGATATATTCGGTCGGTATTTACTGACAGATTTACCAACGGTTTTTACCCGTCGGTAAAGCACGATATCACCAACGGAATAAAAATCCGTCGGTATATTTCAAGCGGGAATCGTTTTTTTTTGGCGCGCAAATTTCGTCTGTAAAACCATCGGTAAATGGTTTTTTTGTTTTCCCGACTGATATAGAGACGGAATGGGGAATCACCGATGAAAGGAAAGGTGACAGACATATTCCGTCGGCGATGACGTCGGTAAATAAATCACCGACGAACTTCTAATCACACACCGACGGAATGTGTCCGTCGGTAAAACTATGAAATCTTGTAGTGGGCATTCACGTTAACAAACAGTGGTAAAATGTCTTTTTTTTTAATGTCATTAGCGATTCTTGCTAACGGATCACAAGTTCAGAAAGAACATAAATGACTTCTCGTTGGCAGAGTTGAAAGGGATGTTGCATCATCGCTTCTTTCAGGTGAATAATTGTATAACGTGGTGTCAGAGTACGATGACATTAAGTTTGATTTTCAATCAGGTAAGTAGAAGTTTTCTAGTTTTGCTTTGACCCATAATTAGGTAAAGTGAAATATTTTCTGAGAGCTTTCTTATTAAAGACCAGTCTTCTCTGTCATAACCTTGATGTCATGCATATAGAAAAGAACATGTTTGAGAACATTTTCAACATGATTATGGAAGTGAAGGGAAAGACAAAGGACAACATCAAGACTAAAAGGGATATAGATTTGTTTTGTTATCGTAAAAATATGAAGTTGATTTATATTGGGTCATGGGTCGTAAAGCCCAAAACCAGCTTCGTCTTAGACAAGAATGTATAGTTACTTGTCTACCAATGGCTTAAAAGTCTATGTTTTCCTGATGGATATGCCTCGAGCATACCATGCTTGGTGAATTTGAAGGATTGCAGATTGTATGGAAAGAAAAGTCATGACTGTTATGTGTTTATAGAAACACTCATTCCATTAGCTTACTAGATTTATTTCCAAATGGGATATGAAATGAACTCATGAAGACCAGTTACTTTTCTAGAGATATATGCTCTAACAAGTTGCAGACACAATACATGGAGCGGCTTGAAATGAATATTGTCCATATAATATACAAACTTGAGATGATATTTCCTCTATTATTTTCCAACTCAATGGAGCATCTACCCTTACATTTATCGTTTGAGGACAAAGTTGAAGGCCTAGTCCAATATAGATGGATGTATATATTCGAGATGTTGATGGATGTATATATTCGAGATGTTAGGGTATACACATACATCGTAATTAAAATTTTATTGTCTTTCTTTGTATATTTCAAAACATTCATTTAATATCATACAAGTACTTGTCCAACCTAAGAGAAAAGTAGAAAACAATGCACATGTTGAGGCTTTGATATGTGAGGCTTATATTCTTGAAGATATCTTTACATTTATCTTATACTATTTTTAGCCTCAATTAAGAACAAGAATCAATCTCATTATGAGGAATGGCTACGATGGAGAAGTGCATTCAAGTGAGAACTTGTTAATATTCTTCCATCATAGACGACCCATACAAAATTTTTTTGTAAGGGAAGATATTTGTCAGAAATAGAATTTAGACAAGAACATAATTATGTGTTATTTAACTGCGATTAATTGAAACATTTTATTCAATAAGTAAACTACTTATCATATCATTATTTTCAAACAATTTATCTCTTATAATAACATAAACTAATACATTATTGAATTCCTGGCAGACAACAACATCAATATTTACTGTCGCAAAACTCAAAACTAACTAAATCCTAAATCTTTTGATTACAAGATGAACAATTTTCCACATGGTTTAGAACACATGTAAGTACTGTTTAATAATTCTTATCTCTCAGGATAATTAATTTCATTACACATTTCTCATTAAATATCCATGTTTGTACTTCATGTACTAGATTTATCAATTAGGAGGGAATGCTAGTGTTACTTTGTCTCTACTAAGTCCGAGTCCTGATAGATAAGTGAAGTGCTATAACAAGAATTCTGTCAATAGACACATGTTTGATACTAAAGAATATGGGTAGGGTAGAAAGACATATAACAATGAGGTTTGTGTTAAGAGATCGACTTCTAATGAGTTTGAAATTGATTATTATGGGAAGTTAGAAGATGTCATTGAATTGCAATATCATAGTGAGCATAATAAAGTATTTTATTAAAATATTATTGGTATGACACCACTGACAAAGGAATCGGAGTAGATTTCCATCATGGTTTGGTCAAAATTAATTCAAAGGCTAGACTCCACAATGTCGATGATGTCTTTGTTTTTGCCTAGTAATGCCAGTAAGTTTATTACACATATACTTCTTCCTTTAGAAAGGATTGTTCAAGAGCTAAGTGGTTATTTGTAGTGAAAACCAAACCTAGTGGTCGTGTTGAGATTGTTCAGGATGGCAACAATGAATTAATTGTAGGAGATGATGTCTTTCAACTTGGTGAGTTAATTGATTCATATCGAGTTGCTCTGTCTAATGACTTAAAAAAATTCATATTTTTGCATCGCCAAGAATATTTTTGTTGTTGTTGATGTTGAGGAATTGAATGATGTTTTGAGCTCTAACGGACATATACAAGTTTATGAAGATGATAGTGACAAAATCAACATATAAGATTGCGATGGAGATAAAGACAGGTCAATTGACGAAGAATAAGAGAATTCTGATTAATTTGTACAACATGAATATGTAATGCCATAAAATATAACATAATATTTATGGATGAAATTCACTTCAACGTAATGACAATGATGTTAATTTATTATTGAATGACAATGAAATATTTATTTTATTATTGTGATGTGAATTGATATTATTGTGTTGTGTGTGCAGCTGTGAATTTAACTATTTGGAAGATGTATAAATAAGGAATGTTGTTACCCATTTCTAGGCCAAAAGGAATGGTAGAAAGAACTTGTGAGAAAAAAGCACAAAATTTTTAAAGGATTTCTGGATTTATTTTATTTTATTTTATTTTAGAAAAAAATAATAATATAATATAATATAATAGAATATACTGGGTTTGGTTTCAACCCAATCCTCTAGTCTGAGTCTACCTTGGATGGACCCAAATTTGGCCTAGAGAAGGAGCCAGGATCGACAAGCCCCAAAGGAAAGGGGTCCTGATTGGCCTAAAAAGCAGGTGGGCCAAGTCTGGACCCAAGCAGAATTGGGTCCTGCCAGTCTCAAAGAAAGGAGTCCTAACCAACCCCAAAGGCAGATGGTATTTTGTCGATGATATCTTATCATTACCGATGGATATACCGACAAAATAAAGCAGGTAAATTTTTTTTGGTATGCTTTGTCCATATGTATATCATCGGCATATTTATTACCGATGAGAGTTTTTTCAAAGGATCATTTCCATCTGTGTGTCTATCGGTAACATACGTACTGACAAACTGCTAGTATAAATACTGACAGAAATTTTTATCGATAAAACTGTTAAATCTGATAGTATTTGAAGTTAAAAAAATATATTTATCTACAAGTTGTGGTTCTGAGTCTATCTACTCTTTAACCTCCTGTAAGTATGAAATATTATCATAAAATGAAGTATTATTTAGAGAGTGTGGTAGCAATTGTAATTTAAAGTGATTTTTGCTCGCAAATACATTAAAATAATATTTTTTTTATTTTTTTAAAATTATTTTTAACATTTTCACATCAAAACAATTTAGAAATATATACAAAAAAATAAATAAAAAAATATATTTTAAAAAATTTAAAAAATTACGATTTGAACCGCATCCCAAATACCGGCTTAGAGTGAGGCAGTGGAAACACACATGTAAAAGATAATAGGAAAGTGGGAAACTGGGAATGAACCTGTTCATGAATGCAGTGCTGTCAGTGGTGAGACTGCAGTGCAGAGAAGACGATAAAAGGAAGCGGTATTTTTAAAATCAAAATTAATTATTAATTGCTTGATGGGTGTAATTCAGCGCAGAGAGGTCAAATCTCATATTCGTATATTCTTTTTTTTTTTTGGTTTTTTAATTGGTTGTCTTCAGTTTTCCTTTATAAGAAATTGAAAGTGTCAATCAAGAAGAAAAGTTCATCTGAGTTGAACTACATATGTTTCCTATTTGTGAAAAAGAGAACTTGAAATCATATGGACTACATCTTTCTATCAAGGTCATGCAGTTCATAAACTTACAGGCATTAGTCATGGATCTTCAAGGAAAGAAGGCAAAGTATATCAATATTCAAATAAGTAAATCAAATGATGGGTGTAATTTAGGAACCTACAGATTTTGACTGTTTTGGAGGAATGAGTCTTGCACTGTTCCAGTCAGCTTGTTGCCACTCAAAAACCTGGTAAAGAAACACACTCAAACTTTCAGCATAATTTATTGCGCCATCGTTGATAAGATTTCAATAACCAAATTCCAAATTATCAGACTTTAACATTGCTCACGTAAACTGTCGTTGTATTGTATTAGGAGGAATCTCCCCAACCAACTTGTTAAAAGTTAAGTCGCTGCAAGAAATTACAGCAAACAAAATTTTAGGCTTCAGTCTCTGAAGAAGATCTTACACCTTTGTAAATATAATGGCAATAAACAGGTGAAAATATAAATATACATGTATATGTCTCATAATTAAAGGTTATTAAATTCTTTGAAGTAATCCTCTATTTATGTTCTTCCTTGGAGGGTTGCAGTTGCTTGAAATCACTACCTTCTCATAGGAGCTCATCGGTTGTGAAAATAAGTCAACGTTATGTTAGAAGCTAGTTGTGATTCTTCTACTCACTCTAGTAGGACTTTAGTTATTATATACCCAGGATTATATATTAATGTAGGATTTTTAACTTATCCTAACGACCTGATGATTCAGGCAGATCCCACGCACCAGCTGTACATGGAGATCATATTGGAAAAATGTGGCAGAATTGAGATGTATAAAAAGAAATTCTAATTTGCTTAGCAGCAGATGTAAGGCGATGAGTGAAGTTCACACTTACAGTGTTGTTTCCACTTTCCATGCGTCTTCTGGGATTGTTCCATTTAAATTGATGTTCCTCAGAACCCTGACAACAAGTTACAGGTTGGTTAAACAGTTCTGAACAGAACATATCCTCAACTTCACTGTGAAAAGTTATGAAACAGTTCACATACAAGTTTTCCCTTTTAATCGGCACGTTAGGTAACTGAAACTCTGGTCCAGGCATATCAGCAATCCTCCTGCATAACAGTAAGAGACCTTAAATGTTCAATTCCCTGCATGTATCTCTCTCTCTCTCTCTCCCTCTCTCTCTCTCACACACAGAGAATTCTTCAATAATTAATACAGCAGGAGGTATGCAGCACAAGAAAGTGGTTTTACTCACAAATCAGACAACTTTTCCAAATGAAAAATTTCAAGAGGTATGGGTCCTTGCAATCCAGTCGCGTACAATTCACTTCATTAGTCACGAAAAGAACAAAAAATCTCAATAAAGTGTATCATGTTGCATTAGAATGAATTAAGATCTTGTGAAGATAAACATCTCACAGCTT
>Ga0325414_1002202_pt1 | contig 19547 bp, 9 predicted proteins | sample PopdelMetagenome_8_FD_206183 | JGI IMG/M metagenome (GOLD analysis project Ga0325414, IMG submission 206183) | Populus deltoides microbial communities from Bellville, Georgia, United States - Leaf-PdKOR-R3 | ecosystem: Host-associated > Plants > Phyllosphere > Phylloplane/Leaf | place: USA... | reverse complement strand
ATACCGTATTTGGATAATTATAATGGTTTGGAGGAGGGTATTGCTGATTTTGGGTCCGTTGATTGAGAATGAAGTTTCCAGGTTGTGGGGTCGACTGATGATGATGATGATGATGAGGAGGAGGAGGAGGAGGAGGAGGAGGAGGAGGAGGAGGAGGGTTTCCCAAGTCGTCTCTGTAAAATCTTTTATCAGAAGAATGAGATGGAGGTAGAGTTGTTTGATAGACATTTGGTATAGCCAAAGTGCAGAGGGTTTCAGGAAGGATTCAGGTTTTGTTATTCAAGTGTTGAAGGGAGCGTACCTTGAAGAGTGGAGAGAAAAGCAGTTTTGGTGGCTGTGAACAACGGATTGCCATGGAAGAAGCCATCTTCTTCGATTTATTTCATTGAAGTGAAGAAAATCCAGCTAAACCCTTGCGGAGAGATAAACCCCTCTCTTCTCTTACCTTTTTTTAGACGGAGACCCTTTTATGGTGGGCAGATTAGATTAAGCGGTAAACGACGTGTCAGGACTATTCAATTGTCTTAAACGACAAGATTTTTCTCTGAACCACCAGATTTTATGGGAAAATTACTGAAAATATCTTCTTAGCATTTTTTGTTCGGTCTGATATTGAATTAAAATAAATAACTAAATTAAATTTTTTTTTTCAAGATTTTAAATCGAACTAAACTGAAAATTAGTTTGAACTAGTCAGGTTTGATAAAAACTAAAATCATTTCCATAAGTGTTTTTTTAGGCTTTTTTTTTATCATATTTTCCAGCGTTTTTGTTTTTATTTTTATCTTGGTTCTATTTTCTTTGTGTCTATTTTCCAAGACATCTTGGCTTTTTCAAGAAGCATGACTCTTTTTTAAGTCGGTTAGACATGTGAAATATTCAAAAATTCAATCTTAATTTTCTTTTTATTAGATTCTTACCTAGAAATTAAACTTTGGGAAAAGATACACAAAATAAAATGAAAGAAAAGAAGTCATTTGACAAAAAAATAAATAAATAAAGGGAAGATCAAAATATATCTATTATTAAAATGTAAAACCATTAAAACATTATTATTTGATCGAGAGGAAACTAATTACAAATAGTATACATATATCTTCACCTTCCATCGAGTGTCTGATGTTTTATTCTCAATCTCTTTAATAAATAACCAAACCCAATTCTCAATTATTGTCATCACAAGACCAACATTAAAGAGAGCACATAAAAGCCTTTTGCTGGTTCAACAGGATAATCTTCTTCCGTTACATGTGCACGAAAAATTATATAACAATTACAAGGTTACATGAGAAATAGAAAGAAAGAGGATAAAAAAATAAAAGCAAAAATAAAAAGGGGCATGCCTTTGATTAGGAGGACTAAAGAGCATGGAATTTAACGGTTGTGGAGCATGAAGGAAAATCAGAGAGAATAGAGATGCAGAGAGGAGGGAGGGGGCGACTGATTTTATCTTAGGAAATATAGGTTTAGGGTTAGAAAAAAATATCCTATTTATACCTTTTTTTTTTCAAGTACTAGCTTGGTTGAATTAGTTTAGTTTGGTTCAGTTCGATCGATTTCAGACTTAGAAAACCAAAATCAAATCGAACCGAACCGAAACGTTTTTGTGATTTTTTAATCGGTTAATTTAGTTTTTTTCCTCATTTTGGTTTTTTTTGTTATTTTTTTATTTTCTCAGTTTGATTAGTTGTTCATTTTTTTTGCTCACCCATATATCTTATAATGATAACAATTTTTTTATACTTTAGAAAATTTAACTTTACATGCTTAATTAATATCAGTTTAAAATAATGATAAAAACACGAGGGAAAATTAAATTTGTAATATCATGTTATTTGGTCTAAATTATGATTATTCATTATAGTTTGAAAAATTATATTTTACATCTTGGTTAATAAAAAAATTTAAATTTAATAAAATGACTAAACTTTCCCTCTCAAATCCTCTATAAACACATCCTTAAAAATCATACTTTTTTTTTTGTTTTAATATAAGTCACAAGTAAATAACCTTAATTGATTTTACTCGGCAATTAAAGATGCCAAAAAAATAACTTCTAGGTTTCTTTCCACGTAACATTATAGATATCTTTGAACTCTACATTTGATTTTCTTTCTTGATCTTTACAACAAAACTCCCCAAATTAATCATCAAGATATGACCAAAACATGCTCAATTGAAGCCCAATTTATTGTAAGAGAAGATGTAAATTTCAGGATAAATTGAAAATAATAACATAATGTAATGAAATGCAATAAGAAAAAGAAAAGAAAATGGAGTTAAGAAGATAAAACAAAAAAAAATGTTTATGGCAAAAAATATATATTTTTCCAGAATAAAAAAATGATCAAGTTGTTTTAATAAATTGGTCAGATCATTTTAGATTAATTATTTATTTTAAGTATTAAATGAGATATTAACTTGTGACTTAATAAATTTTATTGATTTTGTTATAATTGACTCACAAGCTCGCAAGGAGTAATTATTAGATTTTGTTTTTGTGTAGATTTAGAAAATCATGAATTTTCAAGTTGTATATCAAACTTGCATATTGTAATTTTGGATATTCTATTTTGAAATATAATTTAAATATCTTCATATTAAAACTAACATTAATCATTAAATAATTAAGGCGATATAATGTATTTATTGTTTAAAACTTAAAAACGCTATTGTTTTACATGATTATTATATTTTTCATTGCAATTCGAGTAATAACTATATAAATGGGCTTAACTTATGTATAATTATATTTATTCAAGTGTTGGTTTTCGTGGAGTTAATGTAAGTGCCTTGATGTTTTAATTATTAAGATGGATGTGAAATTAATTAGTTAATGTCTTAGTGGTTTGAATTAATGATGATAAATTAAGGAATGCTAGATATAATGGGATGAAAGTCAGGATGATTGGATTGGAAGTTGGGGTGAAGAGTTTGTGGTGAAAAAAGAAAAATAAAAATTAAACTCATAAGTTTAAGTCTTGTTCTACCATGAGAAGAAAAAAAAAAAGAAGAAAACATTGTAAGTTTAATACAAGACTTATTTATAGCCTATGATATTGCCCAATAATCCTAGGAACTAAAAGGGAAGTTATCGCCCATTTGGTTCCCAAGTTAGAATAAAATTATAATCTTAACCTTGTATTTATTATTTTTTGAGAAGGAAAAGGATGTTGCATTTAATGCTCATTTGTGCCACCACATGTATTTTCTAAGTCAACTTGAATTACTTTGTTTCCTATGTTATATTTTCCCCTCACCTAACAAAGAAAATAAAATAAAAATAATAAATTATAATATTTAAATGAAATAATTAATGTTCCCGCGTATAATAAGGAATCTAAAACTAGCTAGGAACCCACAAAACATATGGAAATATCATAAAACAAGGTTGGCTGAAATTGATACAAAATTGACAGTTTTGTTTCGAAACTTCATAGCTCAAATAAATGTGGATTGGTCAATCTTGCACATGAATTAAATATACTGAGGCCTCTTTTTAATGCTTTAAAGGATCCCTAAATTTAGTCTTGGCCAAAACTTATACAACCAATCTATTCAATACTTCTTTCAATATCTTTACTTTGGACCTTGTGATGGGTCCATATGAAACATGTAATGAGTACTTGGTGTTCATGGGATGATCCATATCACTTGGGGGCATGTATAAAAATGTCAGTGAAAATAATTTAATAGTTCCTTAAATGTTCTCGTATGGAGCTTTTTATTAATGTTATTAAACCTAATTAAGCCCGACGTCTCAACATGGTGACCCATGGACTCAGCCACTAAACCTAGCTAGATTTCAAAGTAAACCAGGTGAGAGATGACTTAAGTGGGCTAACTAGCTTGGTAGGTACACCCTTCAATTAGTAGTCCCGGCTAAAACTTAATTTGATTTTTTTAAAAAAATAAATATCAATTTAAAATTTTTATAAAATAAAATAAAATAAAATAATGACGCTTTAGATTGATCCAAGTCAAATTGGATTTACCCACCCAACCTATGACTTCGGTCATGGCCTTGGCTGAATTAATTAACCTTACTTTATGGAATCTATTTTAAATAATTATAAAAATAAATATTTGCTTGAAAGAAAACAAATAAAATTATAAATTGAAATGTCTCTTTTTTTCATCGAAATTATTTTTTTTAAGTCATGTAATTTTTTTTTGTTTTGATAACAAAAACTATTATTTTTATTAACAACATAGTTCATTGAATAAAAACTAACAATCAAAAAATAAAGTTCGGAGAAATTATAACAATTTAAAATAAAAAGAAAAAAAATGTATATTTTCAATAAAAGCTATTTTTCTTGCACTTTTGATGAAAATAAGTTTTTTTACAAGGAGAATTATTTTTAAGAAAAAATTCATTATGATCGTGAAAGCAAGTTTTAACTAAAATAAATACATGACTCGATCATCTATCCGCAACCATCTAAATAAAATGAAAACAAAAAATTTCAAAAAATTATATAAAATAAAAAAATTAAATATTTTATTTTCATTAAATATCAATGAGAATATTATTTTAAAAATTATATATGTCGGGTCAATACATAATTATTCATAAAACAATCAATAATATCATTATAAAAGAGTCCTAGTCTTCTAAAAAACATCATATATTTTTTTACCAGGCGCATGTTTTATGAATAAAATGCGATGACAATTAAAATAAAGGTTTCTTAAAATTTTTAACCATTTAAAATAAGTAGGAAAAATGTAATTTTTAAATCTAAACTTCATTTTCTTATTAATTCATTTCTTTATTATTTCAAAAAAAGCATTTTTTTTAATTGTATACATTGGTATTTAAATAAAAACCTATTATGATCTTTGAAGCAAGTTTTAATAAAATATTAAAATAATCTCTCAATATTTGATATGTGATGGAAGGTAAAAAGAAAAAGGGTGATAAAATCATGTAAAAAATATATTAAAATATAAATTTTATTTTCACTGATTATTCATGATCATTTTTTTAATTTTTTTTGCATATTAGGTACAATATAGTTGAAAAATAAATTGTTAACATTCTCCTAAAGATCTATACTATTATTTGAGAACTACAATAAAATTTAATAATAATCTAAATATCATGATAAATATCTTTTAGGATAAATTACACTGAACATCTTATGGTTTAATCATTTCTTTGCTTTACAACTATGTTTTCGCGTATTACACATTACATTTTTGGCCACTTCCACTTCATTCTTTACATTACATTACATCAAAACATAATTCATCCTCAAGCTGAAAAATCTTTGAGTTTCTTAAAGCATTTCCTCAACATGAAAAGTCTTTTTCTTGCTCTTTTCACTAGAAAGGTTCCAAAGCTTATAAGTTCATTTCATAATCTCTGATTCTTCAACTTATTAGGAAACAATTTTCATGAAGAATTTGTTGATATTCTAGGATTAAGACAACTATAACACTTTAAAGGGTATCTCTAATATTAACAAATAATGTAAATTAATTCAAATAAACACAATGATCAACAATATAATTAAAATGCTTAAAGTAAAAAGATAAGGGAGAAAATTTGCAAACTCATTTTTAACGTGGTTCGACAAGTCTACATCTACACCTCAAGTACCAAACCATACTTGAGTATTGTATTCTTTAACTTGTCTAAGTTTTAGAGTACAATGACCACTTAGTGAATCCATATTAAGATTTTTACATCACTTGAAGATATGCTCTCTTCAATATTTTTTTCTTAGTGAAAATACCTCACGAAAACCAAGAGTTTTATGCTAACACTCAAAGGTTTATAAGTGTGATTTTTGTTATTACAATTTACTCTCTTAATAGTCTGGATATTACAACTGAAACTTGTAATATCTCAATATCTCACAAGATAACACCTTTTTGTAACCCAATTTTAGGTTCCCAAAAATTATCCAAAAAAAAAAAGAAAAATGGATAAAGGGGACTAAATTAAAGGTTGAAGGACTAAATTGAACTTAGTGGCCAAGGTTAGGAGCCCAATGGCAACAATATATGGTCTATTGAAGAAAATATTGAGAGTTTGGGATCAAATTAAAGAAAAATATTGAATATTGGGGCAGACTTGTAAATAATTAAGTTTAGAGATTTAATCGAACTCTTAATGAGCTTGATTGATTTAGAGTGTGTTTGGTATTACGGTAGCGGTTGTGGTTGTGATTTAAAAAAAGTTGTTTTATAAAAAGTACTTTTAGTTGAGGTTGGTTTGAAAAAATAGGTGTTTGGTTAAAACTGTGGTTGAAATTGAGGTTGAAGAAAAAGTAATTTTAATGTGTTTGGTTAAGAATGCTTTTGAAATTAAGGTTATAAAATAATTTTAAAAATATATATATATTAATATTGATGGTTTTTAATTTAAATATTATGGATTTAACTGTTGCTATTACATCATGAAATAAATCACACTTTATAAAAAAAAATAACTTTAACAAAAAACTATCTACAATTTCATTACGTACAAAATTCATCCGACAAGAACTACAAAATTAGGTAAAATATTATCAAAAATAAAATTAAGATTACAGTACGAGTAAATTTAATTTACCTTAAACTAATTTTAAAAAAAAAAGTTGTTGTTCACGTTCACGTGAACAGTGCAAGTGAAATTAATTAAGTGTACTGGTTAATAATAAAAAAAAAAACCTGTTCATTGAACAGTGGAGGCATGGCTCTACTGTTTTAAAAAAAAATGTTTAGTGAACAGTGGAGCCATGCTCCACTGTTCACTACAGTAGCATCATTTCACCGCACAGAAAGCAGGTAAGAGCTGCTTCTCATTTTCTCGCCTTTCAAACGCTGTAGCACGTGGGACCTAGTGAACAGTAACTCGTGTTCATGTGTTACCAAACAGCTTGTAGCTTCAAATCGCAGGAAACGTGGACGCTACCACATTGCCAAACGGTTTCTTAATCAAGGGCTTAATCAAAAGCAAAAGTAAGTTAGAAAGTTAATTTGACTAAAATCAGAAGAATTAATTAAGTTTAAGGACTTAATTAAACCTTTGATGTGTTTAATTGACTTATTTAAGAACTTAATTGAAAAAAAATAAGTTTGAAGGCCTAACTCAGATCAATTCACAAAGATTAGAAGATCAAGGACACAATTAAAACTTGAAAAGGCTAAATTGGTGCAATTAAGAGCTCAATTAAAAGAAATTTGAAGATTAAAGGTTGATTGAAGATCAAATTGAAGAATTTCAAAACCAACAACCTTTTTGTAATATAAAGCGTATAAATTTGAGGGTACAATTGAAGAAGGCTAAGGGTGAAATTACAACGAATTCAAAAGATTAGGATTGATTGGGGGCTTCATTACAAAGGTTCATGGACAAATTGAAAAATACTATAATTTCACTATTTATTGTTTTTTTCCTATTAAAACAAAAGAAAAAGATGCTCAAAGACCTACCCTTCAGCCTTAATTTATTCTTCACCTCTTCACCACCGTATATATTTTATGCCAACTTATATTCAGGTACAAGTATTTCACTCTAAGTTAAAATTACAGCTCTGGTTGCTATAAAAAAAAACAATTGCACTGTTAATTGTTGTTCTTTACGGACAAAATCACCGATGGATTGAAAAGTCATTGGTGTTATTTGGCGGTTTTCTGAAAAGAATCAATGAATTTAAAATTTTCATTTAAATATTACAGACGGAATTACCGACGGATTGAAAAATTATCGGTAATTGTTGGCGGTTTCTGAAAACTTTTTATGAAATTGAAAACTTAAATTAAATATTATCGATAGAATTACCGACAGAATAATTAAAAAATATTAATATTCAATTATCCATCGGTAAATCCGTCGCTAATGCGTCCCAATAAAAAACCTGAATTCCCTTATTTCATAAGAGACAAACTCATTTATTCTTCTTCTTCTTCTTCTTCTTCTTCTTCTTCTTCACTATATGTAAAAAACATCAATATCTATTTCTTTATCATCTTTTCTCTCCTCATCTCCTTCTCTTTTTCTCCATGCTCGGGTATGTCTTCTTCTTCTTCTTTCTTCTTTTATCCTTTTAGTTTTTTTTAATTAATATGCTTTACGAATTTTTTCCCCCTTAGATTAACATGCAACTACATTAACGTAAGATGTTTCTTTTTTCTTCTTTTTTTCATGATTTTTTCACTATATTTGTTTTTCATTTTATTTTTAATTGTTTTTGTTTTTAATAATTGTATAAATATTGTTGCGAGATTTATTTTTCATATGAGATCAATTTTTAGTTTATTTAGTTATAGGATTTTTAAATTTTTAGCAATTGCAACTTCATTTTTTTTCACATGAAATTTTTTAGTTGAATTTTTTTATTTATTTATTTGTTGCAAATTTGTTTGAGTTGATTTTTTTATTCTTTTTTCCAAGCATTTTGAGTATATATTATAAAGTGTTGATTTATGTTAATTTAATTATTTTATAATTTTATAAAATGAATTTTTTTAAAATATTTTTAAATAATTACCGACGGAATTACCGATGAAAATTCAATCGGTATATCCATTGGTAAATCCGTTTGTAACAAAAAAATATTATTACCGATGCGTCTATTCCATTAGTAAATCTGTCGGTAATAATATGTTTTTATTACCAATAGATAAAAAATTACTGATAAAAAATTCATCGACGGAACATTTTCATTAATGATTTTATTGGTAAATTAATTATTAATAAAAAATATATTTTATATTAATAAAAAATTTTTATCAATAAAACTGTTAAATATTGTATTTTCTTTACTACTCCACATGTAAAAACAGTCGTGTTATTTACCAGTTACATAACATGACAAACTTTGCATCTATCAATGTCCAGAATCTATCCCCAAACATTAATGGTTCAAGATGATCCATCTCATAGGCTCCAAAGCCTATAAAGTAGCTCAAAAACCTTAAACCAGGGGAGACGGGGCTGGAACGAAAAAAAAAAAAAAAAAATTCTCTTTCAGCAGCTGTGCACTCCTCCTCAACATCACCATCAGCCTCTCCCCAGCACCACCGTGACCTCCTTAACCACCCCAGCAGCTTCAAACGTGAGCAGAGTCTTCATTCCAGCAAGCAGCATCTCCTTTCACTAGCTAGCATGCACCAGCCATGACAGCTCCTCCTTCCAGCGGTGTTACCTTCTCTTCACCTCTAGTGGAATCACGCCATTACTAAGAGGATAATTAGTTTCAGTCCAGCATAGGTTCCCATTGCCAGCAGAGGGTCAGTTTCAATCCAACCCCATGCAGTGTCCAGTAACTCTTCATCTTCACAGCACTGACTCTCCTCCTCTAGCTCGCTGTCGTGATCTCCTCTCTTCTGCACCAGCGTTGTGGACGAGAATTCCATCAACAAAGTCTTCAGCAGTTGCACCGTGACCTATGATCCATCCATGGGCATGAGGATCTACTTTAACCAAGAATATTGTCAGACCTGCAGACCCTTTTTGTTGTTAAAGCTTTGGAGGCAAAAGGTTTGATTTCTTTTAGTTTCGTATGCAGGTTCTCTTGACATGAAAAGGGTTTGAAAAATAACTCTTTCTTTTTTGTGCCTTGATTAAACTAGTATCCTAATAGAAATGTTTGCTTCCAAAGGATATGGAAGATCTTCGTTTTTGTGTGCAGAATCACTCATTTTGATCTATTGTGGCCAAACTCATGCTTAAATCTTGTTTGTGGGTTAGGTTTAGCTTTAAAAGATTTTGGGTCGTTTTCTTTTCCTGGATCAAGGCTTTTTGTTTGTTTAAAAAGAGATGGCCATACGTTTTTCTTTGGAAGAGGCTGGGCTGAGCCCTTTTATTGCCTAAGGCTGTGTTTGGTTCAATGAAAATTTACAAGGAAGAAAAATGCTTTTTTTAGGACATGTTTGGCAAACACGTCCAATCAATTTTACAATTTTACAGCGATGGTCTTTTTCTTTTTTTTAGTGTTTTGCCACACAAACCTCAAATGATTTTAAAAACTTTTAAAAAAATTCATTTAATATCTCAATCATTTCATTTAATATCTGGGTTGTAAATTTATATTGTAAGATACTGACCTGATATTAAATATACATGTTTGTCTTCAAAATTTCAAAAAATTACAAAAAAATCAAAACAATTCGCTATTTAAAAAACACAAAAACACATTTATTTTAATTTGTGTGCATACAACTAGATTCTAAAACACATTTCATGCATATTTAAAAAAAAAAATTAAATTTTCATCATCTTTTGAAAAATACAAAAATCAATCAGTGAGTATCATAATCAATTTATGATTATCTATAAGGATTTGATCAACATTTCAAAAACATCACAAAAATTAATTTGTTTAATTAGTATATGGGGTATGAATTTTACAATGTAATATATATCCCCGTTACAAAATTAAATGAATTAACAAAATAAAAGATTAGGAATTAGTTATATATTTTAATATTTAAAGGGTATAAAATTACACAGTAAAGCATATCCCCATATATTAAAGATACAAAATAAAAATAAATAAATCATTAAAACTTAAATCTTAGAATGATTAGATTTTAACTAGATAAGATAAAAACTCTTTATTGTAATTTTTTTAAAAATATTGAATAGAGCAATGAATAGAAATATAATTAAAAAAATCAATAAAAAATACAATTTTTTTCATGCACAACAACTAGTTTTCTCACCTAAATTTTCATAAACTATTAAATTTTATAGTTATTATAATACTAGATAATAATTTTTAAATTATTTAAATTATAATTTTATAATTTATTTCAATACATTAAAAAAAAATAAAAAATAAAAAATAAAACCATTGATGAGAAGGAAAACCCGAGCACTAAACACCGTGCACGCCATGACAACACTTACAGGATTAGAAATAAATGATAAAATAAAGGATGCATGGGTTTTGTAACGGTGCTCCTAAAAATTAAAAGATTGACTACGGTATCTGAGCCGCAGCTGTTTAGACAGAGAGAATGGCGGTTTTCAATATTTTATCAACTTCCGCCGGCGCCGGCGCTACCTTCTCATTTCTTTCCTCCTCTTCTTCTTTTTTAATTCTAATAATTATTTTAACAATTATTGTTATTGTTATTATTATTATTCTAATAATTATTCCAGTAATAAAAAATTCCCAACCCCTCGTGTTTATCACTTCTCTCTTGTCTCTTCTCAAACCAAATCAAAATCATCTTCAAAGAGAGAGCTCTCTGAAATGGATACCCATTTCTTCTCCAAGTCAGGTTAATTTACCACCTTCCATTCCTTTTCTTTTTTGCACTTAATACTTTAAATACTGTTTTATTATAATAATGGGCTTCTGTTTTTTATTTTTTATTTTAGTTTTCATTAAAGCTCAGAAACTGAAGAAGATTTATCATTAGTTTTTTTTTCTATTAAATTAAAGATGATTCCCAATTTAAAATTTTAGGAGGAAGTCATTGATGTCGAAAGAAGTGATTGTTTACCTCAATATTTGCGGAAATTTACAATATCTGATCCAATCTAGTTTGCATGTTACAAGGTTAAGGTTTCTATATAGATAGTGTCACTCCCTTTTCTGTCTCCTGTCTCTTTAAAACTTGCAAGGATTTCATTTCCATGTACTATTCTCACAAGGAAAAAAAGAGAAAGGAAATGCAACATGAATTCTTTGCATGTCGTGTGTGATGCTGTTGGCTTACTAACTGTCTATGCATTTGAATGGTCAGATTGTAGAGCTGTTTGGACAGATGGGCTTTCTTTCTTTGTTAACGTTTTGCATGAAGAATATCATAAAATACGATGATCTTTCTAATGCTGTGTGCAGGCAGTGGATATTCCTGGATTCAAGGCAGCTCCGTGTATCAGAACTCAACTTCCAGAAATAAAAGGATGCAGGGTCCATTGTGTTCGGTGTTTCCCTCAACACCTGCACAAGTCTCTTCCGTGGAGGACCTTTACGAATTTATTTGCTCGGGTCCTCTTATAAGGAAGTTAGGTTTGACCTCAGAAAGGATTGCTGACTCCATCGACAAGTGGTTATCACATGGCTCGCGCTTGTGCCGATTGTTTCAGCTTAATGAATTGTACCTTACTGCTCCTCAGAAAGCAAGGTTTTATCACTATTATATACCGGTCTTTGTATGGTGTGAAGGTAAGATTTCCAAGCACGTGTCCCAGTTCAAAGACTCGGAGGATATACCTCCTTTAGTGGTACGCATGTAATTTCCTTGTAACTGTTTTCAATTCTGATGCAAGTGCCTACACTAGCTCTCATTCCGTTAGCATATTTCAGAAAGAAAGGCCGCAGGGTATTTATTAAGCCATGTAGTCATGCTGCAAAGAATGCTAGTTGCTATGCAGTTCTTTTCATCTCATGATGCTGACTTCTGGTTTGGTGTAGATTGGTTTTAGTGCTCCACAAGGTTGTGGAAAGACCACACTTGTCTTTGCTCTTAGTTATCTCTTCCAGACAACTGGCAGGTACATGCTATCATACAAGTATGTGTAATAGCTGTAAATTATTTCTCAATTGTCAGTTAGTTAATAAAGTTGTTGCCTTCCCCTATCAGGAAGTCCGCAACATTATCCATAGATGATTTTTATTTAACGGCAGAGGGTCAGGTAAATTTTAGGGACTTCCTTGCATTTGCTTGCTTTATCTTCATGTTTTAGTTGCTGACGCAAATTTTCATGAATTCCAGGCCAATCTAAGAGAAGCCAATCCAGGAAATGCGCTTCTAGAGGTAGCAATCAACATGTTTTTTTAAAAATTGTCAAATAAAAGAAGTTAATGAGATGTTTTTAATCATCAGAAAACCAAACAGTTTGGTTTCTGTCTTGTTTTATCTTTTCTTTTCTTTTCTTATTTTGATTATTTCCAGTTTCGAGGAAATGCTGGGAGTCATGATCTTCCATTCTCAATTGAAACACTGTCTGCTTTAAGCAAACTGAAGAAAGCAGGTAAGAGTTTGCTTCAGTTATCTTCTTTGCACTTTGCTTTCTTATTTTGATTTGGTACCCATATCAAGTGTTCAGGTATGAACATGAAGCTGCCTCGATATGATAAAGTAAGTTTACTGTAGTGTTAGTTTTGCTCTGTTCTCGATTAATTGAGCCTAGAGTTGTTAATGATAGGTTGTTCTTCTTTGTAGTCTGCATACAGTGGAAGAGGTGACAGAGTTGATCCTTCAACATGGCCAGAGGTTGAAGCACCATTAACAGTAAGAAAATCTTGAATTTATAGCTGGCAAAATAGGTGCTTTTGAGTTGGCATGAATTTTCACTGGCTCAAAAAAGAAAACATAGAGCATACAGCACCCTGACTATGTCAAATTGGTTGTTAATATATTCATCATTACAATAGCTTTGAATCCAAGTTAACAACAGCAGTTGGGTTTAGAAGTAAGATTGCATTTTGGTGTGGGGGTGGGACAGAACCCAAAGTGGTTAGTTCGTTATTTATTTCTATTTTGAAGACGGGAAATCTGTAAATGATCCTTTTCTCACGTGCTTTGGATAATTCTGTAGGTGGTTCTATTTGAAGGTTGGATGCTTGGTTTTAAACCACTTCCAGTGGAAGTCGTCCAAGCAGTTGATCCTCAGGTTAATTTTATTTACAAGTGCCTCAGGATACTCTTCATACAGGTCATTTTCTTCTTATGGTATTTGACCATTAATTGTAGCTTAAGCTTACATTTTTTTTTTGAGACAGCTAGAGATCGTAAATAAGAATCTTGAAGCTTATTATGATGCATGGGACAAGTTCGTTAAGGCATGGGTAGTCATCAAGATTCAGGACCCTAGTTGTGTCTACCAATGGCGTTTGCAGGTTGCTTGTTAAATCTAACATGATTTCACGCTGCCATCAAAGAACTCATCTCATAAGCTGCATCTTTGACCAATGTCATGGGGTTTTGCAGGCAGAGATTGCCATGAGGGAGGCAGGCAACCCCGGGATGACTGATGAAGAGGTATGCCTTCATTTCCATTAACATAATAAACTATTTTGACAGATTTTAAAGTGAAGTCTGTGTTCTATGCTGAAGCTTTTTATGGTGTTCATGTGCAGGTCAAAGATTTCGTTTCTCGTTACCTACCGGCATACAAGGCTTACCTTCCCACCCTTTATGCTGAAGGACCCAGGGGTTCACATCCAGAGAATCTCCTCCCCATCGAAATTGATGAAGGAAGAAATCCTATCCTAGGTAATTAGATGACTATTTCAGAGCGAAGATTGATCTGAAGGGCCAATTTTGATTTCTTCAAGTGGTGTAATGCAATTTTTTGCATGGGCGTCTGTTTTTGTCTGTATCATTAAGGGGAACATTCATATGTAAATGCATAAATGTAATCTAATTGTACAATGTAACATAACATGGTTGCTCAAATGAATGGAAAATCTTGTTAAGCCTCGTGTTATTGTCTGGACTTAGATCATGGTGTCTATGGAATTGGCAGAATATGCCACGGATAGCACGCAGTTCCCACCAAGAATTCCTACTTTGCTCAAGGCAGCAAGAAATTCACTTTTTCCTCATGAATTTGCCTAGTCATCAAGCTTCTGGTAGGTCTACAAATGAAGCTTTTCCGTGTTCACCAAGTGCAATGGGGAAAACGTGAACAGTCGTTGTAAATCTTTATTTCTCCTGGTGAAAACATTCATCTGTATGGAACAAGTGGTAATCTCACTTCAAACAAACAATTGGCAGGTTGGCACTGCTCCCTCCCAATTTCAAGAGGTAGATTTTCTTTTGGAACAATTTTGGCCACCATTTCGTGCTCTGTTTTACGAATTATAAGAAAAAACTCCGCAGTTTATCCCCTAAAACACATACTTCAATCAACGAACAGACCTAACGGGTGATCGAACACATCTCACATGGATCACGAAGCTAATGTTTCAAAGAAATAACATGAAAAAGAACCAACTTTTTACATGCTGATGAGACTCACACAATTGGAAAATTACGGAACATGGAAAATATATGGAATTACATTCATCTTCATACTACTTCCATTTCTTGGACTGGTGATCTAAGCACAGCAGCAACACTTCACACAGCATTCACACGTTTCACTGCAGCAACAGCAGCAACATAGAGCGAAGAAGCTGTATCACAAGCACAACAGCATCATCATCATCAAAATCCATGAATAAGTAAAGATATACTGACAAAAAAACCAATCAAACAGTACACTGGATATGAACCAGTCAAGAGAACAAAAGAAAAAAAAAGGTGATAGAAAAGAAAACAAAAGAAGATGGATATACTGACAAGGCATAGAGGCAGCCTTTGTCCTCGTGGCGTCTCTTAACGTGATCATAGTATGACATCTCTTGCTGTGACGGTGCATCCATTCCTGCAGTGCTGATCTCTTATGTGCTGAGGATTGGATGAAGAAGAACACACAATTCTGCGAATTTGGAAGGGACTCCAAAATACATGTAGGCAGTAATTAACACAGAGGGTCTGAGACTTGCCTATCCACCTTATTATGGTAGTTGTTGGAGAGTAGCTAGGACGGGCCCTTTTCAATATTTTTCTAATAATAATCTCAAAAAAATCCTGCTATATCTGAGAAATGAAGTCCATCTTCTTAGAGCCTTCTTCCACATGATAATGTTTTAATGTTCTAGCCCGCAGGCAGTTATATGTCAACGTTAATATGCCAACGCTTGTCAGGCACTGATTAATTCCCCGACTTTTTAATGTTGAGCATAACTTTAGAATACCAATTAACGGATAACAAGTTAGCATTTAGAGAGGGAAAAATGTTTTCCAATTTATTATTAAAAAAAAGAGAGCTTATACTATGCCTGCTTGATAGATTAGTGGCTGATCAAGGCATTTCAAAGTTAAATTTTGCAGAGGAGGATCAACATGAGTGTCGCACCCGACATCGCGGCGGTCCTAAAATTAATCCTCGATTTATATTATGGAAAAAGAACAGATATCTGGCATCTTGTTCTTTTAGGGGAAAAGGTCTTATTTGAGGAGTCGCCACCTAGTATTATGGTCATTAGAAACCCTAACTGGTCAACAGAGATTCTATAGCTCGGGATTGGTTACGTAAAAAGAAAGATATTATCACCCCTTAAACGTTTTGCCTGAGGCAGACTGCATTGCTGATTTTGTCTTAAATTGCTAAACATTTATTCGCTCATGCTATGATGATTTGTTTATAATATTACTGACTCTGGCGCCAGTGAATATTCGAGCTCGAATAATTCCAACTCAGGCGTTGGTAAAAATTCGTAGCTACGAAAAATTAGATCAACATTTTTTTATTCCCTACTCTAGCGCCATTGAATAAATAAATAAAAATAAATTGATTTTTACGCATGCACATATTTTTTATTTTTCTAGCTAAATAAAATAAAATACACCGAAATAAAATAATATAAATTTAAACCGGTATTTTTATTCCTGACTCTGGCATCAGTGAATAAACCAATAAATTTACATTATTTTTATTTATGCATACACATTTTTTATTTTTTTCTACCTTTTTTACTTTTCTGTTTTTTATTTTTTTGGGTTGGGCTGGGCCCATCTTAGCCCACATGGGCTGGGCTAGACCCAGCCAGCCCGGCCCGGCTGGGCCAAGGACACACGCTCAGCACAGTGGGCGTAATTAAAATTGCAAGTGCACAGTGTGTAATTAAGGATGAAAAGAGAAGGAAAGATGCAAACTTACCTGGTGCAGCTGCAGGGTGAAGACGAAGACGATGATGACGACCGGTTCGCTCTGGCCGGCAAACACTACTTCCTCTCCTCTGCTCCTTCTTCTACGTTCTTTTTTTTTCTTTCTGTGTTGGATCCCTCTTCTCTATCTCTTCTGCCCGTAGCTTTTTCCTTTAGCCTCCTCTGTTTCCTTGAGAAGAAACAGAGGAACGAAAGTCTGTTTTTTTCTTCCTCTAGTCTCCCCCGGTTCTGTGGTTCCTCCCCTGTTTCTCTGTCCAGTATTCTCCGTTCAAGATGAAGACGATGGTGATAGAACGAGGTGCTGCTGGTTGATGGACCAAAATTTTCCCTGGTTCTGTCTCTCTTCGTTTTCCCCCGGTTCTGTGTTTTTCCAGGGGCTTTTCGGTTATGCCCGCCTCCCTTTTTTTTCCACTCTCTCATCTTCTCTGGCTTTATAGCCAGAGAATGCCAAGCACTTTGAAACGGCTTCCACCCTTTACTCCAGCAACAGCTCCTGCGAAGAAGATGAACAACGCTCCTTCAAACGACGCCGTTTTGGTATGTGAGGTGGCCATTTGCGTTTTGGCCCATGAAGTTTTCGAAAATTTTATAATTAAACTCCTGGTTTAAACAGTAAATTTCCCTGCATTTCGGCGCCTTTTACAAGTTAGTCCTTGGACTTTAATCTGCTGCAATCGTATCCCCAATTAACCCCAAACTTTGCTATTTCTTCAATTAAGTCCCTAATTTCATTAATTTAATTAAATCCAAAGTCCAATTAAGTCTAAAACTTATCAATTCTCCAATTAAACCCTTGATTGGATTAATTAAATTAATTCCAAGCTCAATTAAGTCTCAAAACTTATCAATTCTCCAATTAAACCCTTAATTGGATTAATTAAATTAATTTCAAGCTTAATTAGATTAATTTCAAAGTTTAATTAAACCCCAAAACTTCTAATCATGTTACCCTTAACCCAAATTTTAATTCATTCTTCATTTATCTCATTTTACTTGTTTTTTTTATCATTATTATTTTTTTATCATCATCATCATCATTTTTTTAATGCTTTTCAGTAAATAATAATAATTAAAATAAAATGGTCAAAAATTAGATTATGACAATGAGAAATATAAGATTTACTAGAATGAGATTGAGCTTCCAACTCGTTTGGTGAAGAAGCTCCACTCCACTTGCTATCCATTTCACATTAATTGAAGGGAGGTTCTTCATTCATTCTTGCCCTATTTGCTTAACAAGTAATTAAAATGGCAAATTATAGTTATAGTTATTATAACAAAAGCTAAAGCTTTTTTTTTTTTCCGGTCCTTGACATTTTATTTTTTAATTGCAGTTTTTTATATCTAATTTGATAATTAATTTGTTTAAGAATGAACAAAATTCAAAACAAGGAGATCAAAATGTAAAAAAAAAAAAAACCATGGACAATCTAAAATTAAGGGGAAAAGTTATTCTTCCCTCTCATACTTTTCTTTTTCTTCCTCTAGAGTCCCTATATTTTCTAAAATTCCAATTTTGGTTTGAAAGTTCATTTTCTTAACATTTTAGTCCCTGAATTAGAGAGAAGAGTGAGAAAGTCGTTTGAAAGAGGCTACGAGAGAGAAAGTCATCAATTTTTGTACTTTTCAGTGATGAAACCTGTCGTTCTTAGTGGCAATATGTTCTATTCAACGAGGAGAATTTGATGGTGGTGATTTTTTTCCTATAAACATGCTTGGAAAAGGAGATCGAGTTCTATTTTGATTTTTTTTAATTAATTGATTTTGGTGTTTATTACATGTTTTTGGGTAAAAATAGATTGAAAAATGAATTTTCATCCCAAATCCCCCCACCAAAGTAGTGGCCAGATTTTGGGCTGGATAGTAGTAGGAGGCAATGCGTCAATTATTTCTTCTTTCTCTTTCTTTTTTATGTTTTGAAAAAAAAAAAGAAGCAAATGACACTTAAAAGAGAACAATAAAATATTGTCCATGACTGCAAGCCTGCCCTAGGCTCATGTGCCTAGGATTCTTTGAGGATTAGGCATGCATGTCTGCTTTTTTTTTTTCCTTTAAATTCTATTATTTAATATTTGGTTTATTTTTTATAAACATGCTTGAAAAAGTAAATTGAATTTTTTAAATTCATTAATTTTCATTTTTTTGAATTGATTAATTTTTATTTTCAGGTGATTTTGAGTTTTTTTAAAGTTGATAGGTGGTTTTGAAGGTTTTTATGGTATTTAATTAGTTGTTTTTAGATAAAAATAGATTGAAAAAAAAATTTCAACCTAAAAAACCTCACCCCTCAATTCTTCTACCACCATAATGGTGACCAAATTCTTGGTTGGGTAGTAGTAGGCGACACGCCATTTGTTTTTAAAAAATTAGAGATGAGTAACATGTCATTCATCCTTAAAAAAAAAACACTAAATACTTTCAAGGATTCTATGCCTGCCCCGGGACCATGTGCCTGGGATTTCTTAAGGTCTAGGCGCACTCGCCTAATTTATTTTTGTTTTTTTTTTAAATTTTGTTTTTTAATATTGGTTTTTTGTTGAATTTTTGTTTTTGAATTTGTTTTTATGAGATAATCTGATCTCATAACTTAAATCATAACTTTAAAAAATTAGTGTAATTTGACTTTGATTTATTTTAGATTTTTTTAAAAAAAATTAAATTAATTCTTTGATATTAAACTGTTAAACTAATTTTAATTTCATGATTTTTTCAGGTTTTTTTCTTATTAGATTATGCTCATGGCTAGAAAACCCAAACCTAAGCAGACGCGTGCACGATTGCCTTTCTTTAAAAATCCTTTCTAAACAACATGATAATGAAATGAGGGTGATCACTCACCAGGCATTTTCCAAGTGTATGGTGTGAAACTATGC
>Ga0325414_1002201_pt1 | contig 19549 bp, 8 predicted proteins | sample PopdelMetagenome_8_FD_206183 | JGI IMG/M metagenome (GOLD analysis project Ga0325414, IMG submission 206183) | Populus deltoides microbial communities from Bellville, Georgia, United States - Leaf-PdKOR-R3 | ecosystem: Host-associated > Plants > Phyllosphere > Phylloplane/Leaf | place: USA... | reverse complement strand
GCATTGGACCATGGATTGGTTTTTAAGAAATCTCTGTCTCTAAAAATATATAAAGTGTAAGGGAGAGAATTAAATGAGAACAACTCCATAAACGTGTACATTTTTAATAAGAATACAGTTACACATTCATGCTCTGTAACAAAGATATTATTAGTCGAAATTACGTGGGTGTCTCGTTCCTCGAACCTCATGCGTGGACACTAATTACGTCATGTAACCATTTAATTATATATATATATATATATGTTTTTATTAATTTAGGTGTCTAGACCAGCTTGAGTGTACTTTGACTAATCCCACGGACCCTAAAGTTAACGACCATGTAAGCCTTCATTGACCATCATATTAGCAGCCATAGGGCTCGAACCTGAGATCATAGGGGGAGCAAACCCCTTAATTCTAAACTGTTATCACTGAGCCACCTACTAGATAATTATATATATAATTGAGAGAAAAAATGTTTTTTATATTTTGTATTTGAAAGAATTGAAAATCTTTATAAAACTATATATCTTGAATATATTTATTTATATATCTTAAAACGTCTATAAAAGAACGTTTTAAGAAGTAATTAATTAGATCCAATTATATTTAATAGATTATATAATTCAATCAAACTTGATTAATCATCTAGAAAAGATGTATATATATAAATATTTATAAAATTTAATGAAAGACACTTTAAAAAGCTTAAGAGAATACAACTTATGTGATGTGCATTTTTTAGCAAGTTAGCTAAATCTATTCATACGTAGACAAAGGTTTTTTTAAAAAAGTAAAGACTACCCATAATATCCATGCATGAGTTGTTTGGGAATATAATAAATATTGTTTTTTAAATTTTTTTTTTATATATTAAAATAATATATTTTTTATTTTTTAACTTTTATTTTTGATATAAACACATTAAAACGATCCAAAAACATTAAAAAAATTAATTTGAAATAAAAAAAATCAAATTTTAATAAAAAACAGGTTTAATCTCAATACTAAACAAGCAATTACTCGGAATATCTTTCCTTCAAGAAATTACAAATAACATGTTAAAAAACAAAGAAAAAAGGTATAAAGAAAAGACATTTGAAAAAGCTTAAGAGAATACAACTTATGTGATGTGCATTTTTTTTAGCTAGTTAGCTAAATCTATTCATACAAAGTTATTTCTTTTTTTTTTAAGTAAGGACTACCCACAATATCCGTGTAGTTTAAGGCGTTAGAAAATATAATAAATGTTATTTTTTAAAGTGTTTTTAATTTAAAAATGTATTAAAATAATATTTTTTTTATTTTTTAAAATTTATTTTTGACAGAAACACATCAAAACGATTCAAAAAAACTAAGAAAATTAATTTAAGACAAAAAAATCAATTTTTAATAAAAAAAAGATTTAAACTCAATATTAAACAAACAATTACTCTTCAAGAAATTACAAATAACATGTTAAAAAAGAAAAAAAGAAAGAAAGAAGGTACAGAGAAAAGGGAGGGATCGTTTTCCTTCATGAGAAATTACTAGCTACGATGAAAATCAAGAGTTGAAATTTCATCAATTTTTTTTTTTTTTTATAACAAGTTGGCCTAGCTAGGAAAGGACCTGTAAGAAGTTTCCATGGAGTGGGGTGTCCTCACGCTTGCTTGTTAACTACCGTGAGCAGCACTGCATTTAGCAAATCATACCAATTTAGCACTCCAAATCTTCTTCTTCTTCACTGTTCAAAACCAAAAAGAAAATAAATAAAAGAAAAAAACAAAACTTCTTCTTTTTCTTTCCTTTTTTTATTTATTTTTTATTTTTTAACTTTTGAACACGACAAAAAGATTAGAAAGACGGCCGACAACAGTGCATCAAGTGTTGTGGGCTCCACGAATAGCATGTTTGACTCTTAAGGAAGGAGAGCTACTTCCTAGCTAGTGCCAAAGATTTCGGCAAAGAAAATCATCTAGAAAGAAAGAGCAACGTATTTTATTTTCGTTTTTCTTTTTAAATATTAATTAAACATATTAACAAAGAAATTTAAAAAAATAACATTCACTATTCATCTAACCTATTTTCCGTTTATTCACGGTACAAATGATATGGTTGATATACGTCTGTTTGTTTTTGTGTTTCAAAAGTATTTTTGATAAAATTTAAAATTTTTTTATTTTTTTATTAACTTCAAATTAATATGTTTTTAATATTTTCAAATCATTTTGAAGTGTTGATGTCAAAAATAATTTTTAAAAAATAAAAAAACATCATTAACATATATTTTAACACGAAAAACTATTTAAAAAACAACCGCAACCACATTACCAACCACGCTAAAATTATTTTCGTAGATACACTCTCGTTGCTCAGTAATTGTGGCCATCAATGGACGTATCAGCCACCGACAGGCACACGCAGGTGAAGAATGGAAAATACGTAGCCAGCCAGACACCTAACCACTACATTTCATGCCCTAACTTTTTTCGTTTGTCTTTTATCCAATTTCGCCGTATTTTATTTTATTTTTTTTATGGAAAAAAAAAGCATACCATACATTCGCAATTCATAATGGGCCATGAGGATCTTCGGCCACACGTGCAAAACAACTTGTCGAGATGTGAAAGAAAACATCATGTCTTAATATATTAGTTGTATAAATCCAAATAAATAATAATTTTAGTTAACGAGTTGTTTACGAAAAGAAGGTATCCATCAGAAGATCAACTCCTAATTAATTACTCTTAATCAAGAGTGTTTAAGCGTCTAATGCAAACCACTAATTGTTCCAAGTAAATGTGATAATCAATTTTCCATAATTCTTTGTGACAAATACTATGTATCTTTATGTTTCCAAAATTGGCATTTCTTTTTACATTTTTAGGCTGTGGAAATGATTATTACTACCAGAAATATTAATGGTTGCTTCTCTAATTACCAATTACTCCTTCATTAAATTTGCTTCAATATCAATAGCCTTATGATTCAATATTTGTTTATTTATTCAATAGCTAGTAAATTACTTGTACAATATTTGTTTATTTATTTAGATTCAAAGGAGGAAGCTTTAATATAGGTTGAAAGGAGCCAAAAAAAGGTGCTCTGGACTTATTCTATTAAGTACATGTTATGTAGCACATGAGAAGGAATGGAGGCAAGGAGGCATTCTTTTGATGATCTCAGAATGGCTATGGACGTTCACAACCAGATTTAATAGTTTTGTCAACAAAATATTTTATCGGTATTTATACTAACAGTTCATTTATGATTATTTTATTGACGGGATCACGAATAAAAAACGTCTGTCAGAAAAACGCTTGTCGGTAATTTCTGATCTGTCGGTAAATCCATCGTTAATAAATTTACCGATAGCTTTACAGACGGAACATGTATAAAAAAAAGGTAAAGATAAAATTCTTAGGACAAAATTATTTGCAAATGAAATTATAAAGTGGTTATAATTATAAGATTCTTATTACATTAAAGTATTGTTCTTAAATGTTTCTGGTCAATACTCTATTAAAACTAGATATTAATTTGAATTGTTGAGACTAATACATATTGTATTTTTTCATTTATAGATGGAAATAGTTGTTCTCATAAACTGGGGTATAAGAAATATCTAAAACTATTATGTAAGTGATTGTTAGGTGACATATATATTAAACTAACGTGCATGAGAATTCCATATAGAGAGATTATTTGTGTTCATGAAAAGGCTCATGTAATAATTATATAAGTGATTCTTAAACTTGAAATCAATAAGTTATGATATATAAGGAATGTTATGGTTTGATCTTAACTACATGTTGTTTTAATCAATGATAACAAACAAGAAGATATTAGATATAACATGAACTATATAAAAATATTTGAGATTAAAAGAGGATTTATCACCCAAAATGAATTAGAAAAAATATTCTACGTGTTCTCAAATAATATTAATTATGAAATCATTGTGTAAAGTAGAATGAGATTTGAAAAAAGTTTTAAATCTTATTTAAAAATTCATTGACTAGAAGTGTTGAGAACAAACATGATTTGATAGAGCAGACACACTTCATGCTATAATGTTAAAATCATAACATTCTTGATGAGAGGATAATAATTACACCAAAAAACTGCTTATTGAAAGGTTAAGTCAAACCACATTTGACTTTTCTAACATTTAAGGGATCATGACACGTTGCTAGATGGTGCATTTAATTTTCAAATATCAATCAATTAATTATTAAATTGATAATAGATTAAATTATTTAATTTATTTAATCCTATTTTGATTAGGATTATAATTTATATTCGGGTTAACATATTAGGAACCTAATAGGTCACCCATAATAAGAACCATTGATTAAAAAAAAAATTAAACCATGATGATTAATTAAGTGGGTCTTGATCAAATAAATTTATAAAATTATATTGAAATAATATATGTGATATTATTCAAGGAGTAATTTGATATTTTATTATTTATAGGGTTATTAGAATTTCTCTATAAATAGAATCATATGCCTTATATTTTTTAGTAGAGAGAAAAACTAGGTAAGTTATAAGACATTCGTACATAAAAATACCAAAAATAAATATACAGAGTTAGTACTTAAAGGTATATCGATCAATCTCTTTTAAAATAGGTCTTAAGAGATTTTTTATTGGTGGTTCGTGTGGATTATAGTTAAAGATCAAACACTTAGATGACTTGTGGTTTGCGACAAAACAACCTTAAAGAAAATGATCAAACCTTAGAAAGAAGATTTGATCTTCAGATAATCTTCGTATAAATCATAAACGACTCTAGATTGTCTAAAAAGGTTCTAAAAACATAAAAAAAAATTAAATTATTGTTTTTATTGCATTTATATGCTTTCATGAAACCCAATAGACCACCCACCTAAACATCATGTTTTACAAGTTGATTGTATGGTTATCCATAATGAAGATAATTGTTCTCCTTGATTAACCCTAAAAGTAGACTACATGGTATACTTGCATGCTTACTCCTCACGTCATGCAAATTTATATGATTTGTGAGTTTATTAAAGATTCATGAATTATCAAGCATAACTCTAAACTAATCAATTCACTCACAAACATATAGAGATAGAAGAGGCTCACGTTCTTTCATCTGAATCTCTCACAATCTCTTACATCTTTCGTGCAAACACACACACACACCTTCAAAGGTTTTCCTCCGTCTATACTAGTACTAACTTAAACATCAAAGGATCCTCTAAGTGTATCAGGAGACTTGTTTTGAAGGTGCTTATGAAGCCCAATTTCAATGATTATCTTCAAAAATCAATTTTCAAAATTCATCAACTAACGATGTAAAGTTATAGAATTCTTTCAAGTTTGCTCTAGAATATATCAAATTTGAGTCAAATAGTATTGAAAAAATGATGGATTTATTAGGACTAATTTTCCTATTGGGATTACTTATCTTCTATCGTTCCTTTAGGGTTTAAAGCGACTAAGGTAATTGGTTTAAAAAAGCTTCAAAACTCCTGCATCATTCTACAGTACTCTTTTAATTTTACCCTTCCAAGACACTAGCAAAAGAAGTGCTTAATAAAAGTGAGTGGTGTGAAGCAAAATAGATTGGAAAATTGCAAGTGTAGATTGTAGAGGTTCTAGAAACCAAAAAACAAAAGGGAAGTTTTAAAATTAAAATTTCTCAATATGAAGAAAATACATGTGCCTGTTCTTTATATATTTTATTTAAAGATAATCTCCATGCCCATCATTATTTCAATATTATTTTTATTCACCATTTATTGTTAGAAAGAGTAATATTAAAATCATTTTTAAAATCCCATTGAATAATTTAATCTTTTTTTAGCTGAATTTTATTTGTCAAACGATCAAAAATCCAAGTAGAACCACTTTCACATATTTCTCGTGCAATGAGGTGAGCAGTCTAATTCACACTTTAACTCAGAGCACAGAATTTCCTTGCAATTACCAAAGAAAGATGCCTTTTTTTTCACTTAAATTTAAGTTGCTTCTATTAAAATTTTGTTTCCAAGTGGAACAACGATTTCGAGCTTTCATGGGTTGTTTGTTTCACAAAGCTTTTATTTTTATTTTTAAGTGTTTTTTTTAAATATTTTTTTAGTGTTTTATAATAATTTTGATGTGCTGAAATTAAAAATTAAGAAATTAAAAACATTTATTTCAGTAAATTTTAAAACAAAAAACTATTTTAAAATATATTTTACACCTCAGCAACAAATACTCCACAAATCAAATTCTCAGAACTAGAGGGTTAAAAGTCTTCCCCTATGTCTTTCTTTGTCGAGAAGCTATTCTTCTCATTCTAAAATGACAACTTCAATTATAAATAAATTTCTCAAAATGGAATCATATAACTTTGTCAGTCAATAATTTTATGTGTGCTTTAAATTGGTAGTCTGTCTATTCCTTCTGCACACGTATCTCTCTTTTAGAATTATTTTTCCTGGAATTTTATGCATTATTCATGAAAAATGAACATAAGATTCTGATTTATATAAAATTAAAAAAAAATCATGAACTAAATATTGAAGGTTAAAACTTAAAAAAAAATTAATAAAAAAACAAAAGAAAATTTGATTCATCCTTGGCTAACTCTCTAAACTCGTGACTCAGGTCATAAGACCAGATTAATTTTGTAGAATAAAAGGTGAAAAAAATTACAAATTTAATTCTCAAACCAATCCAATACTAAAAGGAGAAATTGAAAAAAAATCTAATTATAAAAATTATAAAAAACTTAATCAACCTAAATTAATTTATCAAACCCGCAACTCAAGTTATAAGATAGGAATAACTAAAGAAAAGAAAGAAAAAAAATATATTAAGCTCAATCCTTAATTAATATAATGTTAAAAAATAAAATTGAAAAAAAAAAGATTCCAAACAAAAAAAATTAAAAAAAGAGGTTCATAATTGACAAAAAAATACAATAAAAAGACTATTGCTATTTTGAAGAGAATGGACACATAAATAGAGAAAAAAAAATATTCTGGCTATCTTCATCTGTTTACACATGTTATACCATCGAGACGGCTCTATGGAGACGCTTCTAAAACCACCAAAGATGCAACATTGGAAGAAGCTACACATGCTGATAGAAAGCAAGCAGTTCTTGCATGTGAGATCTGCATTTCTAAACAATAAAAAAAACATTATTAAATTTAAATCTAATTAAACTTGGTTTGAAAGGATCAAATTTTGGAAATAAAAAATTCAGTAACTTAAAAAATAAGGGGCTGATCATTCTTCTACTAGTGCAATTTAGTCCCTGAATCTTTAAATAAAAAAATTAATAATCAAAACGGAAAATTTATCAAAGCAAAAGAAGAAAAAAATAGAAGTAAAACACGAATCCAGCGAGAGCACAGTATTTTTGCCATGTGATCTAAGTTTTGTTAATTAATTAATAATTAATAGGCATTATGAGATTCCTATGTCAGCATGTGGGCCCATTAGAGTTCAGACAAAAACTAGGCCGTAGCATGACGATGATGTTGAGGCGCGCAAACACCGTATAGTCAAAATCAGAGGCAATCAAAATCAAGGCTGTAAGTAATTGTGTCAACGATCATCAGTCTGTCTTTGTCAAGACAGTAGAGTAGACTACACATCGTCTATTCAGTAATTGTAGTCGAGGTTGACGTGTCCTCGTAAGGTAATGTCGTGTTGTTACGTAAGGGATTACCCCAATTCTTGGTAAATCTTGATTTGCCTTGTGAGTTTAATTTTATCTTCATTGATTTCTCAGTTTAACCTCAAAACTTAAAAGCTTGCTTTGTATTAATAAAAATAGTAAATCTTTTTTGTTATTTAAAATTTTCATTCCGTCAAAAACACAAAATATACGTAAATTTCTATTTTCTTTTAAAAGTTTATAAATCATATCAATATCATCTTAAAATAATAATTATATTGTTAAATGATGATGATGATGATAAAAAAAAAATATTATTTTTTTGTTCATTTCTTTAGGTCATAAGATATGGTTAAATTTTAAACTGTTATAACACAATTTAACCCTTTTTTTAGTCCTTAACGGTTATATGTTTTGATCACTAAATATTTTTCTTACAGTCTTATCCTCATATATTACATTCACATGGTTTTAAGTATAATAACTTATTTTGATTCACAAGCTAATTTTATAGATTAATCAACATTAACACAATGAGGATCAAATTTCACACATAAAAAACATTTTTCCTTTATCCTTTTTACTGTTCATGAGACATAAAGTTACATTTTAGTCCTTTAAGTGTTTTGATTACTGAATAGGTTCTGCTTTTTAAAATCATTTGTTTCAAAGTTTATATATATATATAAAAACTTTATGTGAGTTGAAAGGTTTTTTTTTATTCACTTTTCTCTCATACAAGAAATTTTTATTCTGCTAACGAAGTCACTCTTATAGTGACAATATTTATTTTTTTAAAAATGAATTTTATCTTTGTTTATTAAATTTTTCTCTTATTATTATCATCATTAATGTGTGCCAATTGTTTTTTTTTTTAATCATGTGTTAGGAGATGACTCCATCATTGTGAGTGAAGTTAGGCTATGACCACTTGACCTGAAAAGATCTATTAAGTGTGAGAGGTGATATTTAGGCCCATTTCAAGCATAGCATGAGAAAAGCTATAAGCCTAATTTGACATTCACCATTATTTTAAGTCTAACGTTTGTAACATTTGTATCTTGAAAGGGAGTATTAGGCCTTGTTATTTGGCTAAAGTTTCAAATCACTGTCTAAGGTTTAATAATATTTTTTTTATGAGAATACATATATCAGTTTAGCCCGACTTTAGCACGAGTATAAATGGTATTTTTATCATCAAACAAGCACAATGCCTTATAGGTTGCTTGAAACCAAATCATATGTTGAATTAAATTAAATTCATAAGTAAATTTGAATTCAATTGATAGCATATTATAATTTTTATGTTTGGAATAAAATACTAAACTATAGAATAAAATTCAATTATATTATTTAGAATACATATGGAAATAAATTAAATTAACAATATTGACTATTTTGCCTTTAATTTCAAAAATTGTTTTTGTTACATAAATTATTTCTTTTTGTTAAGATAAGCAGAAACTGTAGCTCGAATTAATATCTTCATCATCATATGCAACCTTTTATGGAGTACTCACTTTAAGCCCTCAACTCCTCTCCCTATAACACCCTTTTGAAAACTTATCTCAAAGGAGTCTTTTTGAATATGTAAGGATCTTGTTGGAGTATAAAAATCTTGCCTTTGAAGGGTTATCTGGGAGATGATTTCAATTCTTGGTCTAGGTAAAATTCAAGGAAGAGGCTTTATGCCACATTCTAGCTATACCAAGCTAGCCATTAGAAATCAAATTGAGTCTCTTTTTGGTTTCAGAGAAAGAGAGATAAATAGAAAATAAGTGAAGCAAGAAACAAATTAAATATAATAAATAATACTCAATTTAAAATTGATGAGATAAAGTTATTTTATAAAGTTATTTTGTAGGGTTTTTTAGGAGGAAAGAAAGAAGTGAGTATTTTTGGAATATTATTTTAAATTTTAATTTTAGAAGGAATTATTATAGCAAATCCGAGGTTTCTTCTCTGATTTTCTTTTACACTTTGTTTATGAACTGAATTCCATTTGGAATTCAAAGCAATATTCTTAAAATAATTTCAAACATAAAAATTGATTTAACCCTATGACTTGAATTCAATTCATAGGGTTCCAAATAGTCTATCAGGCAAGATATTTTAGGGTGATGTATATTTTTCTTTTAGCATAATAATCATTTACGTAGAACTTTGAAGATCAATTGGAGTTTCTAGTTAAAATAAAACTAGGTGGTAAGTTCTTATTTTTCATTTTTACCCTTTATTTCTCCTTGATATCGTATGCGATCTACTTTTTATATCTTATTTATATTTAAATGAAGGGTAATAACATAAAGTAATTTGAAAAAAAAAAAGAAATGACACTTTGCACTTTTTTAATTTATATGAAATGTCAAGTACAACTAAAACGTTGGGGAAAATAGAGCAATAAATTATAAAAAAAATTAAATTATAGAAAGATCATAACAAAAATATTTAAACTACAAAGTTTATGATCCGCGTTAGGCTCTTCCACTTGAAAACAAACTATTCTTAAACTTACTATAAAAATTTTAAGTTTTTCATGCCACTAATAAGTACTTCGAATCTACTTTAATCTCTTTCCAAAACCACAACTTAATCAAATTGGTTATACCAACAAAATATACTTATTAACATCAAATTTTGAAACATCAACACCTTATACGTTTGTGAAACTCCTATTAAACTGCTCAAAATGAAAATTGTGTTTTTGTTCTACATATATTGAAAGTACTTTATGGCCTAGTACATTACCCAAAATGGTCTACATCCCTTGATTTATATCATTAGAATGGTTTCTATCACTTTATCCATAAGCTAAGCCAAATTTGCTTTAATATCACTTGATGCAGTAAATAGACTAAGTTTGTTATACATCAAAACCTCAAAAATAAATATAACAAACTTTTATAAAAAAAAATAAGTCAATTACCTTAATTTTTATTAATCAATTGTCTTATTGTAAAAAAAACTAACCTTTTAAATAGAAAACCAAAGAACATTAATGATTAATGGGTATATTTTATGTCAAAATTAAAGTGAGGTTCACTCTTTTTTTTTAAGGTTGAAACTATGTTAGAAGTCTTTCTTTCATAAAAGTTCATTAACATGAAATATTAATATGATTAAAACAAATTATTAGAGAAATAAAAATGGATTTAAAAAAAAACACTTGGTTGGCATGTTTCTATGTAACTTAATACCTTTTATCCCATATAAAAATAAAATGAGATTTTCTTGTAGTTTATACAATAAAAAATTAAAGAGTCATAAATAAACTTTAACAAAATAGTCTGAGTTCAACTATCATATGTGTACTCAGCTTGGGCTCGGGCACATAAAAAAATAGCGAGAATTAATTATTTACCATTTTGGTTTCAAAATGAGTATAAATAGGGGTTGACTGTGAGATACTTTGAAGACCTTTACAGTAGCTCTCTAGCCTTCTCTCTTTTCTTCGTTTTCTTTTATCTACTACCCTTTTCTATCTCTAATATAATGCTTAGGTTCTAGTTTTTTTAGATAGTTTTTAGTATTAAATTCCTTTGGTTCGTTGTTGTTTAGTAATATATCTAAACAAGAAGAAGTTATTAGAATCTTAGGAGACTCATTGCATAAAAGTCTTGTTTGCACCATATAAAGAGTAATAAAACCTTAATGACAAAGGATTGATCCTTGACAACAACAAGTAAGTATCATATATCTACACTTATTTTAAATTAACCTAAAATAGTCTTTATATGTGATAATATGCATGCTAAGATCTATCATTATTTAAGTTAAATTTTATATACTCTTTGATATGTTTTGGATAGATGCTAGGTTTCTATTTTGATCCTTATTGCAACTTTCTTAGATTATATAAATTACGTGCTATATAAATTACTATTTTCTTCTCTAATCTAATACTTAGGTTCGGATTCTTAAAAAGAGTTTTTGAGTTTTAAATTACTTTAGTTTGTTGACATTGTTTACACATAAACAATGAGAAGTTGTTGGAATTCTTGGAGACGGTTGTATAAGTGTCATGTTTGCACCGTTTCCACCAAGTAAGTTTACACATAAACAATGAGAAGTTGTTGGAATTCTTGGAGACGATTGTATAAGTGTCATGTTTGCACCGTTTACACCAAGTGATGCACAATAAAACCTTAAAGTCAGAGAATTAATTATTAGCAATAATAAATTATTTTTTATTTTTATTTTTTCTTAATATCTTCAACAAGTAATAAGTATCTTACATCTACACTTGTATTAAATTAATCTAAAATAGTCTTTATATATGACGGCATGCGATATATGATTTATTATTATTTAAATTAAATTTTATATACTCTTTGATATACTTATAGTGTATGTTATATTGCATGTTAGGCTTTTGTTAATTTTGATCCTTATTACATGTTTGTTTCCTTGATTATATAAATTGCATGCTATATAAACTAAATAATTGTGATCTTTAGTCGATCACATTTAATAATTAGGTTGTTGTAATCTCTTTGCTATATTAATTTAAAAATAACAAGGCAATGGGCACGATTATATTTTCAAGCTTATGTGAGCTATACTACTGCAGCTGTTGGTGCCACTTAAAAGACTGCAGCTGTTGGTGCCCTTTGGGATAATTTGGTAGTTTCCAAAGGATCCATCAATCATTGTCCAATTGTTTAGGAAAATTTGGTATTTTAATCTTGAATTAGCATAGTATAAAGACTGCATCATATTTGAAAGTTAATTTTTTTTTTAAAGGTTTAACGGTATTAATTTGATCTTTTATATTTTTGGAATAGTGTAAAGACTTTTATACCCTTAAAAGAAAAAAAACAAGTAAGGGTATTTCTGTGTTTTCATGTTAGTTCTTTTCAGAATTAAGGTTGTCCGAGATCAATGCGGTCTTTTAATATATTTATGAATATTATAAATATATCCATATCCTTTGAAGCAAAAAATTTAAATCTTACAATCGGTGGTCGAATTAGTGGTTGGGTTCCGGTAGATCTTTTTCTTCTACGCCCTCTTTTTTTTTTTCTCTTTTTCTTGTTCAAGAATATACGTGGAATCCTTATTTTTTTAATTATTATTTAGATTGTTTTTATTCTTTTTTTATTAATTTGTTTTTCATTGATTTATTGATTTATAATTTTCTTCTCCTAGCATTTTATTGATTTATAATTTTTCTTTGTTGTTGTTAAGGTTTATTTTCTATAGTGTTGATCCCAGGCTGACAATTTAGATCATGGATTTTTAAGGTTAACATGGATTGATTTTGATTTTTTTAGGTCCTTTATTTAAATCGTATTTTTTTCAACTTCAGCATTGAATATTTGAATTATTAGAAATTGATTTTCATGATTTTTTTTTTAATTTCCTTTCTATATGATTGACAGGTTAACCTGAGTTGACATAAATTTATTTTTTCATTGCTTTTTTATTTTTATTTTTTTTCAATTTCATCGTTGAGTATTATATTGTTTTATAATTAAGTTTCATGATTTTATTTAGTTTACTTTTGATAAAGTTACCCCAGTATCATGACTAGGTTAAAGATTTGACATGCTAACCTAGATGAACTTTGTATTTTTTACTTTTTTCCGTTGTCAATTTTTTTATCAGTTTATTTATTTTCATTATATTTTTTATTTATATTATTTAAATTAACTTAATTTATTAAACCTATTTGAGTTCTGACAAATTTCAGAATATTTTTTAGTATTTTTTAACACTTGTATTGCCTTAACTTATATATATATATATATATATTAAAAAAAGGCCAGTCCAGCGCGGAGCAACCTGCTTGTCGACTAAAAAAATCCAATAAATCTTTTTATCGTCATACTCTGTCTCTCTCCCTATTTACCCTCGGGGAGATAGAATTTATTTCGTATATATACTGTCTTCTCCCTAATTTTGACGTTCATAGTGACAGTGAAGCATCCTCATCATAACTTTTTATTTACTACTATTACTTCCAGGTTCCCCTGGATATCTACCATCCATATGATGCAGGAAATCGTGCATTCTTCGAATCCATAGTCTAGAAGAATAAAATAGTCTGTCTCTCTCTCTCTCTCTCTTATTTTATTTTTACTCATTTATTTTATGAATTAGAAGCCAATTCTAAGTAAACATATTTATCCAGCTTTTGATGAATTTAGTTCTCAGTTTGATCGACGAGGAGCTTTTCTTTTTTTCAGAATCCACATTATCCATCCTTCAGATCATTGAAATATATTTCATAGTCATCTATGGAAGTGGACTTCATTGTCTGGTTGTACTTCCCTGCTTTTCACCTAGCAGCATGGTGCTTTATTTCAAATTCAAGATATATATATATATATATATATATATATATATATATATATAATTAAAAGGTTATCACAGACATCTATGCTAAACTGTACAACAATGTTCAAACAATAAAAGCAGCACTCTTACTCAAAGAATCAAAATGATTCACGAACGGCAATGAAGAATTACTTTTTCCATAACTAGGTAAACAATGCGGTGAGATTGTCTTAAATGATATGCAGAAATGAGAAAAATAAATATTCATGAACTTAGTCTATAAATATAATTCTAAAGTTATTATATTTTAGGGTTAAAGCTTATTTATGAGTGCTCTCGTTTTTTATAATTTGAAAGCTAGAGAAAAAAGAGAAAATATAAGTTTTGAGTTTTTTTGAAATTTTGAATCAAAACAATTTTGTATGATACTATATACTTTTTTATTTTTTCATAATGAATTTCTCTTATTATTTTTTCCGTAGAGTATGTCTAAGTTACCGAACCAAGTAAATTACTTGTATACTCTTGTGTGAGTGGTTGTTCTTGCTATTTTATATTTATCAACTTGTCAAATGATTTGATATTCTAGAGTTGTTTTCATAATAAACTTGCATTAAAGCTTCCTTAGTAATTAGTTGGCTATTGTGATGGCATAAAAAGTAATGTTGGTGGTGAAGTTTGATGAAGAGAAATTTAATGGTAGGGTAGAAATGACTTCAATTTATGGCGTATTAAGATGTGCGGCTTGTTTATTTAAAACATTGAAAGGGATAGACAGTTTATCTAAGGAGATGGATGATGAGGAGAAAAAAATCTTATAAAATTGATACCTATTATTATTTAGCTTTGTTTGTCTCATGAGCTTTGAAGAGAGGTTATTGAGGATACTATAGCTGCTAGATTATGAACAAAGTTGAAAACTCTTTACATGACCAAATTCCTAAATAATCGATTATATTTAAAGTATCAGTTGTATACTCTCCGGATGAAAAAATATGTGCCTATTGAAGACCGACTTGATGAATTCAATAGAGTAATTTTAGATTTACAAAATATTGAACTTAAAGTTGAAGATAAGAACCAGACTTTGAATTTATTATGTTCGTTACCTTCATCTTATAAATGTTTTATTGATAATTTGTTATATGGACGAGATAGTCTTAGTTCAAAAGATGTAAAAGCTTTCTTAAAGTCTAGGAAGTTGAAAAAACAAGTGTTAAAAAGTTATAATGATGATCATGCAAAGGGTTTGATTTTGAGTGGTAGAACTAATAATAAAGGTTTGGGTACTATAGGTAAGTCTATATCAAATTCAATATCTAGAAAAATTAAGTGTTTGGGATGTCATAAAATATGACACTTTTAAAAAAATTGTTCTGAGTAGAAAGATAAAGGAAAGAAGGAAGAGAGCTCTGATATTACAAATGTTTTTAGTGAAAGGAGAATTTCTAATGATGCTAAAAGTGTTCTAGTTATATTTGCTGGTAGCTCGAGTAATAGATGGATTCTTGATTTGGCTTATACATTTCATATTTATCCTAATAAAAGCTACTACATATAAAGTTGTTAATAATACTATTTTATTAGGAGACAACAAATGACTTTATGTTATTGGTGTGACTACAATTTAAATTAAAATGTATGATGACATTGTTAGGACATTGAATGTTCAACATGTTTTAAAATTAAGAAAAATTGGGTTTTGTTTTTTAGTCTTCTCGATTTTCAAATTTATAGTTATTATAATAAATATGAAATTATGAGGATTTATAAAGGTACTCTTGTTCTTATGAAAATAAAGTTAGTTAATAGTTTCTATCATCTTCAAAGTTTGACAATTATTAATTCAACTAGTGTATCATATGTGGTTGATTTGAATAACATTTTTATTCAATTATAGAAAACAAACAGGTAATTTGGATTTCTATGATTATTGTGTATATAGTAAAAATACTTTTCAAAATGGGTTTATTGCCTGAAAATGATGAACAACTGTTTTGTTGTCTAAAAAGCATTAAATTAGTGTTTTTTAAGTGTTTTCCAATAATTTTCATATGTATATATATATATATATGTATATATATATATATATATTATTTTAATATATTTTCAATTTAAAAGCATTATACACTACAATACTAAACCCCAAGTATTAGCTTTTCAGTGTGATGGTACGGTATAATACATTGGCTAAACTGTGACTCCAAGTTTCTAACACATGAGCGACCAAGGTTATTTAAATATGTATAAATGTAGGAACATAATATTTCTTGTTGGATATAGAAAGATCAATTTATATATACAACCATATATTAAAAAAAAAAAAAACGATGTGTACTCTATATAGATGCATCAAGTGCTCCGATGGTTGCATTTCCACACGTTAGTACATTAGAATTCATTTGCGTGGTACCAAAATAATACCAAACCATATAGTACTTGAAAAGTGATAGTCCTTTTCACCATGTCTCCATCATCCAACAATAAAGCTTTCTTTTGAAGAGACGATGATCACAAAATGATAGTGAAAGTAAAGCTTTGAAAACCCATTTCTTTCCCTTCATCCTCCCCCCCGATCGAATGATTAGGTCCTCTGCCTGGGTCTGAGCTCTTGCTTGTCTCCATGGAAAAGAATAGAATATTTCTTTCCCCAAAATAATTGCCTCCTGGACAACAAAGGGCATGGAAACTTCGTTCTGCCTTGTCTTGCATTGAATGCTGGAGGGCTCTTGGCTCTCTGACTCCTTCAAGGGTGTTGATATACATGCATGTAAATTTCAATTGTCAAGCTTGATCGTATGGAGAATTTATGCACCAAGAGGTTAGGTATGGCATTAAGGTTATTTTAGTGGGATAAATATAATCACATAATTGCCTTTGTTAACTTAAATTCTGGGTCATTAACTGCTGTCAACTCCTCTGTTAAGATGTATGAATTTCATGATTCCTTTGGTCCCGCATTGAGACCCTCCATGCACCCAAGCCACTAGCTTTTCAAGTCAAAAGTTGCAATTAGAGTGCCTTGAGAAGAAAATCCTTCCATGTCTAATCAAAATTCTAAGAGATAACCCTGATTAAAGTTTCATGTCCCCAGTTGATAGCAACTTTCTGATTTGACAACAATTAACCCGTTATCGAGCCCTACATTATTACATTATTACCTGCGCTGAGTTAAGGTTGAATCAAATTATTTTTTAATATATAAAAATATTTAGATATTATTAATATATTTTTAATAAAAAAAATAAAATTTTATAGGAATTGATTTGATATGATATATCTCACTTTGCAATTTCAAAGACAATCTAGATAAACAATAAAAATATAGTTTGACTAAAAAATAAAGATGAAATCTTTTTTTAAAATATTGACATTACAATGTATTATATGATTCGGATCAACTTGAGTTAACCTGTCAAATCCACTACACAGGTCATGAGACCTTGATAACCCTATAGAAAGTAAATAAAAAATTTATTAAACTTAATTCTCAATTAATCCAATGTTTAAAGATGAAATTAAAAATAAAATTTAACTAAAAAAATAAGCCGAGTTAATCCGGGTTAACCTATCAAACCTGTGTTATGAGACTAGGTGTCTAGGATAACTCTATAAAAAGTAAATAAAAAAAATTACGCAACTCAATTCTCAATCAACTTAATATTAAAAGTTGAAATTCAAAGAAAAAATCAATTAAAAAAAACACAAAAAACCTACCCAAGTCAGCTAACTAAATACATGACTTGTGTCATGACACGGGATAACCTCTTAGAACGCAAACTGAAATAAATTATGAAACTCAATTCCCAATCAATTCAATGTAAAGTTTAATTCTCAATCAACCTAATATCGAAGGATGGAATTGAAAAAAAATATATTCAATTAAAAAAAGAACAAAAAAACTGAGTCAACCTGGTTAACCCGCAAACTCGTAACTCGGTTCATGAGACTGTGATAACCTCATAGAAAAAAAATAAAAATAATAATTATAAAATTTAATTCTCAATTAACTCAATGTTGAAGGATGAAGTCAATAAAAAAATTAATTAAAAAATAACAAAAAAATAAATCGAGTTAACACAACTAACTTATGATTTAGATCATGAAATCAAATCAAGGTAACTTCATATAAAGAAAGTTAAAACAAATTATAAGGTTCGATATCCAAAAAAATTAATGTTAAAGAATGAAATTAAAAAAATAAGAATTAAAATGAAAAAAATTTTAAAATTTCACTAGTCAATGTTACAATGAAATACGGTAACTTTTTAGTATGTGTGTTATCAACCTTTGATCCACAGCTACTTAATAATCCAAAAAATAAATTGCATTGAAGTTGTTGCTAATGATTTTATAATTTGCATATAATTTTGTAAATTGAAGTACATGAGACTTTTAATAAAGCTATAACAAGATTTTTGTTGGCATATGAACATATAGTGGAATATTCAAAGTTATAATTATAACATATTCTAGCAAACACAGACAAAAATAATTTAATTTTTAAATTATATATTTTCTTTGAAACTCTTAAAAAAAAAGACTCAAAATATCTCTACAAAATGCTAGAATCTAAACTATTGAATTGAGTAAAAACTAAGCCGGATCAAAGATAAAGAAAGCAAAAAAAAAAATAATAATTAAGGAGAAGAAGGCAAAGAGCTACCACAAGTTATAAAACATCTCTCATTAAACCCATTTTTATACTAATTTTTTAAATCAAAACTTATGCAAAATTAATTCAGCCAAATATTATCATAATTAATTTTTGTAGTTTTGTTTTTATTACCTGTTATTAAAAGATTTTAAAAAAACTTGATAGTTTTCTTAAAAGCCAGATGATTTTACTCAAAAAAATAAAAAAAAGTTAAGGAGATAGAAGTTTATTTTCATATTATTTATTCATGGATTTGCTGAAAATAAATAAGCTAGTAAAAAATAATTCTACAACAAACTCAAATCCAAACTTAACCTGAGCCCAAGTCAAGCAAGCGTGTTATATTTAAACTCAAAACCTACTTTATTTAGGATCTTTTCTCTTAAAAATTTTAATATTCTACATAATATATTTTTAAATTTTTAACTTCTTATTGTATAAGTTATAAGAAAATATTGTATTTTTTTAATACGAGAGCTTTAATTTGTTTTAACTTTGATAATTTTTATATTAAAAAACTTTTATTAAACAATAATTCTCAATAAAATCTTAATGAAATCAATTTTAAAATTTACCTCCATTAACGTATTCGTAAGGCAAATTTCCAATAGCTATAATGTATATGATAATAATAAAAAAAAATATCTATATAATAGGTGATTCGATAATAAGAATTTAAGATCAAGGAATATGCTCTTCATATGGTCTCAAGTTTAAGTCATGTGATTGCTAATATGATGGTCACTGAAGACTTATATAATCGTTAATTTCAGAATCCGTAGAATTAGTCAAAATATATATAAAATGATCCGAACACTCACATTAATAATAAAAAAAAAATCGAAAAATCTCACGTTTTGAATGTAAGACATGACTAAAATGGCTGACCAACATATTCCTTTCATGACTAGCCTCGACCCAGTGCCTTCTATAATTGATGTTTACACAGGCCGACATAGCTTTCCTCATAATTTCTCAAGAGGTGATGATTTTGCATT
>Ga0325414_1002195_pt1 | contig 19560 bp, 14 predicted proteins | sample PopdelMetagenome_8_FD_206183 | JGI IMG/M metagenome (GOLD analysis project Ga0325414, IMG submission 206183) | Populus deltoides microbial communities from Bellville, Georgia, United States - Leaf-PdKOR-R3 | ecosystem: Host-associated > Plants > Phyllosphere > Phylloplane/Leaf | place: USA... | reverse complement strand
CTTGGTATCAATCTTTAGCAATCTGTTACATTATGGTGTAATAACATTGGTGCTACCTATTTTACTGTTAATCATGTCTTCCATTCAATGACCATACATATATCCATTTACTATTATTTTTTAGAAACCAGGTAGCTACTAAAAATCCATCGATCAAATTTTTGTTCTCCAAAGATCAAATTATTGATGCTCTCACAAAGTCTTTACTAGCTACACGTTTCATGTTCTCACAAAACAAGTTGAATGTCCATCACCTTTCATTCCACTTACAGGGACATATTGTCCGGCAATGAAAAATCATATAGATAAGGATTTACCAAAATATGTTAAAAATAATATCTATACATTTAAAACTTAACAAAAATATTTCAACTCAAAACAAAAGAATATGGATAAGATTACCTTAAATCATTTAAGGATTATTTTTAGTTATAATTATATGTCTATTATAACATGATATTATGTAAATGCTACTCTCTCTCTCTCTCTCTCTCTCTCTCTCTCTATATATATATATATATATATATATATATATTGTTTACCACAGCAGCCAATAAAGACATTACAAAATAATGGGGGATTTGCTACTGAGAATTTAGTCTGAAATCATATAAAATGATTACACGCTCATGTTAACTTGCCAAAATTTTGTGATCGAGCAAAATGGCCACAAAACTATACACGCAAACGCGCGCTTGTGATAGCCTTACAAAAAAAAAATTATTATTTAAATAAAAAAATCGTAGTATATTTTCATTGATTTAGAATCACAAATTTATTTATTTATTTTTTTGAAAACTTTTTAGGAAGATTGTGACCGAAAAATCCATTAATTTAAAAAAAAAAGAGAGGGAGAGAAATACATCAGTCACAATGGATGCAAAGAATTATATATAAAAAAAAGGTACAAAATCATGATTAATCCTAAATCATTATTTTTTTTTAGTTAAAGATTTATTACGCAGTAATAATTGTAACCATCCGATTAGCCCATGGAAACAAGCACTGCTATTCATATTAATTAACAAAATCATTACCTTAATTCAAATAAAGAAATGAAAATTCAAGTTTTTAGTTAATCCATTTTATATAAAAAAAAATTGATAAGATTGATAAAGTCCAGTAGATATTATCTAGATAATTTCTCGCGTTATCATATAAAAAAATAATACCCAGAATAAAAGAAATTATTTGAAAGTTTCATTAAACTCAACTTAGTGGGTTAAATATAAAACTTTCCAACCATACTCCTTGTCTTACTTGAGCTTTAAATTAAATTGTACAACAGCTGCATTGATGTGACCTGGTTGACTTGATCAGTTGAAGAAAACTTGGGTGATTGGTAAAAATATAGTTTGATTAGTAAAAATATTTTCAAGATGATTTTATTTTTCTTTAAAAAATATTGAAACGGTGACATATATTTATTAATGTGGATCAATTTAGATTAACCTGACAAACTAGTGACCTGAGTCATGAACTACATTGAGTTTAATAACTTTATTTTTAAAATTATTTTCTATTTAATTATATGATAAAAAATAGGTGCTTGCAAAACCGTGCACCAACTTAATACTAGAATATTTTTTTGATATCATGATAACCTCATAAAAAATAAATCAAAACAAATCATGAAACCTAATTCTAAATATTTTTTTCTAAAATCATTTTTTATTTAATAATATTATAAAAATATATATGTTAAAAAACTGAGCACCAACCCAATGCTGATAAGTTTTTCTAAGATCGCGAAAACCTCATAAAAATAAATTCAAATAAATTATAAAACTTAATTTATAATAATTATATTTTTTCTAGAAATATTTTTTTATTTAATAATATGATATAAAAAATTAAAAAAATCATAAAACCAAGTACGTCGGAATATTTTTTTTTAAGACCATAATAACCTTGTATGAAAGAAATCGAAATAAATAAAAATATATAATTCTCAATTAATTTAATATTTAAATATGAAAATAAAAAAAAATATTATTATCATATAAACAGTAACTTACGAGGAATGGATGAGTAATTTCTCCTCCTTAATTGGTTGCCCGTTACCCCCTCTGTGTGTGTGTGTGTGTGTAGAAGTTATTTATTGGGATGACACCATTTGCAACCACATAAATTGATAGAAACTAAAAATGAAATTGATGATTGTTTTGGACCATGCCAGCTCTGACCGCAAGAAAAAAAAGATATTTGGACCGTAGAAAGTTTTTTATTTTTTTTTAAATAATGTGTTAAATTACTTTTGACTCATTTAGTTGAAAAATAAAAAATCACAGAAACTATATTATTTTTTTTGACTCATTATGTTAAAAGTTATTTATTTTTGTTTTTGAATTATTTTGATGTTTTGTTATAAAAAATTATTTTTTAAAAAATATATTATTTTAATGTATTTCTAAATAAAAAATATCTTGAAAAATAATTATTATTACACCCTAAAACACTCGAAGAAATGACCAACAAAAATAAATTATGGAGAAGAAATTATTTTAAATTAGGGACAGGAGCTTTGATAAATAAATGGAAATAAAAAAAATATTAGAAATTGATCCAATTTGTAATATATGGTGAAATAAATATTGATTTTTCTTAATAACAATCTTTGTTTTTTAATTTTCCAAAGAAGAGGAAAACCAAAAGGAAGGCCGGAAAACCAATGCCTGAATCACCCGTTTATAGTCCAAAAGAAAGAAACGTTTCCTGGCCCACAATTAGGCCCAATACCCCAAATCCTCCACCTTCCTCTCTCTTCTTTCTGGCTTTCACAACGCTTTGTCTACGCTCTCTCATGCCGTGACATGGAGAGAGCACTTCCTCTACTGTCGAAAGAAAGAGAAGGGTTTTTTTGAGAAAAAGAAACTCGGGGGCTTCTCGAGAGAGAAAGAGAAGGGTTTCTAGTATGATTCGCAAGGCATTGAGAGAAATTTGTTTCAAAGGAGGAAATCAGAAGATATGATCTCATACACATAGACAAGCCTTGGGATTAGCAACATCATTTAGAAGGTGGAAAAGCAGGAGGATGGATGGATTCTAACAATATCTTTTCAGGTATAATCTCTAAACCCATGAGATTGATCTGGGTTCAAAGCTAGATTACATTTTAGTTACAGGCGTCATTTTGGATTAATGTCATCTGTTAATATGAGTGTTTGAAATCCTAGTATGCCTTGACTTGATTAGCCACTTGTGGTTGACACTTGCTCTGCTGCCTTGATTTCTTTTGATTTGCATTAGCTTCTGTATGCATGCTTGTGTTAGTGTCTAAATTGATTCATCACTTTACCCCTTTACATGATTTGACTTGTTCAGTTTTTAGAGTATTTCAACTGAAATGTAGAAGTCAATCTTGCGTGAGTTGTTTGTAATTTAAGCGTTAAGTTTTGGTTCAAACCAATTCAAATGAGCTAAAAACACTTTACCAGTGATATATGATGGACATTCTGATGTCTCTAGAGTGGTATCAGTCTGCAGTGAATGAATTCGCTGTCCTGTTGTTTTCTGTGTGCTGATTTATAGAGCTGAGCTTGATAATGATAAAAAGTTAGTGTAGTTGTCCCTTGTTAGATTGATTGCACTATCATCTGAGTTAATTTTAGCTCTTGATTTATTTTCGTTGTTCTTTTGGGATGGGCATGGTGTATAGGGCATCAAATAGTAGCTTCATCTTGAGGTTTTTACATATAAAGGTGCATAAAATACATTTCCCTCTCTGCCATGGAATCTTGTTATGATTGGTTGCTGCCTTGTCTTTCCTCGAAATTTATGCTGCTCTGAAATGCAAGTTCAGCTTGTCTTTTGAATTCTAACAAGAGCTTTGTTTTGGCTTTATTGGGAGCTCTGTTAGTGTCAAGTTGAGGTGTATAGTGGTGAGGTTTAACAGCATTTTTGCAGTTTCTTTCAAATAAAGTTTTATTCTTTTTCCTTCATTTTTTTTTTCAAGAATTAAAATTTCTTTTCCCAAAACGGGTAGAGTCATCATAATTTGTCAAAGGAAAAGAGGGAAAAACATTTCTCTTGAAAAGTTTTCCAAGTCCTTTTAACTCAAGTTTTTTATATTGTTTTTGGCAAAGTCCGTGAGAACTAATTTCACCTTCTCAAACAATTCAACTTCTAAAATCAATTTTTTTTTTTTTTTGCATAATGGAGAATTCCCTGAATAGAAAAATTAATGAATAAAATAAAACGTGTTCCATTTGAATGATTTTTAAACCCATTTTTTCTTTAAAAAATAAATATCTTTTCCATACAATATTGGCTCGATCCACCCACATAAACCTTCAAGAGGATACTCATGTCTCTTGATTGGAGAAACAGGACATTCAAAAATCTTTCGAATATTTTTCTCTTTTTCTACTTCATTGATGTTCAGAAAATTATCCATTTAAATAATTAACCCCTGAATCATAGGAACTAAGAATGACAACCTTTCTTGGAAATGATGTTGAAGATTGGCATTAGGTCTTCCCTTCACATAATTGTAGAGTTTTTTTGGGATTGCGCAGGAGTAATTTTGGGCTCGTTTAATGAGGTTTGAGATTTGGGTTCCAGAGAAACTGTGTTTTTTGAAGAAAGAAATAACAGACTCAGGTTTGTCTGGGGTATCCAAAAATTGACAGGCTTGGAAGCAGATACAGCAGAGCTCATTGGGGACAACCCGCATGAATTTTTAAGATATGATAGAAAATGAGATTTCTTTGTACTCTTATTATTTGATGAGGCGTGTCTGAGAGATGACAATAATTATGGGTTTTGAAGAAAATAAAGTTCATACTGAATTCATGAATATCTAACAACAAAACTTTAGAATCTTACTGAGAAATCCATACATTGGAAGCTGAAATTTGAAATGAACTTGCCTCCTTTATTGAGATGGATTGTTTTAGGCACTGATGTAGCAATTTTAGGACTTCAGTGAAAGCTGAACCCACAAAAGCAAACCTTTAGCTTGTCTTGCAAGGTTTTAACTTCTAAAGAACTAATGAGCCTGAAATTTAGAAAAGTACTTGCTGATTTAGGAAGTTAGGGTTTCTCCAATTGAGAAGGAGAGCTTATAGAAAGGGAAGAAGAGGTAAACGAGTTTTGTTTGTAAGGATCCTTCTCAAACCATACGGTCACATTGAAAATCTGAATATCTATAGAATATTTATTTATTTCACATAAACAAATCAAGCACTAGATGGTATAGTCTCAAACAATCCATTATGGAGTAGTAGCAAACCAGACTACCTCATACTCTATTTTCAGACTCTAACAAATGCTTGTATACACTCTCACATAAATTAATCCTGCTAATTGCTAAGGAAAATGGATTCCCTTAAAAATTCAGGTTGCCTATATATAACTTTACCTAATAAGCTAATGGCGTGATAGGGGTTGGGAAATCATAACAACCACACAAGTCAATACACCAATAGTAAATTGGGCCGAGATCAACATGTATCATGATCTGACTGAGGCCGGTTGCTTGATGGCTTGCCAATCTGTAGACAGCTAATTGGAGGCTTGGTAGGAGTGTTCAACTCTCCAAAAGTCTGCCAGCAGAATGGATCGTAGAGGTGATACTGTTCTTTTAGTGGTTGTAGCTCTATGGTAGTTAGACTTACATCCATGCATGGTAGGGCATCACTGCAGGCAAAGTGTACGGGTTTTACGGTGTATGTCCCTCTTATTTTTTCATAGGTGATTCCTGATAGAGCCACTGCTGATGTTTGGTTTTTGCATATGCTCTTGTCACAATAGAATTGATCAATCACAATTGGAAGTTGAACCTCGGAAACTTGAATGTTTGAGAACAATACCCCCTGCACGGAGCCTGATCCACCCTGCAGATGTTACAGATGAAATTGTATGTATGTCACACCATGAGAAACTTGGTTGAATTGAAAACACTACATTTTGGTTTATAAAAACCTTGCAAGCTACATAAGAAATGGCACGTGCTTGGGGATGTCATGCATATGAAAAGACAGAATTGTATGTTTTGCTGTTGGAAGAACTCTTTCTGAGTTCGATGCTTCAGTTAGAATGTTCATTCTATTCTCAAAAGAGAAAAAGCATGTGAAATGTTCTCAATCTGAAATATTTAATAGACAAAGGGTGTGTGCAAGAGCATTAAAATAGCGTGGACCTTTTGAAACTGGAAAGCTTCATTTCATCTCGTATCTTTGTTAATTATGTAATATACTATTTTTTGCTCGCACTGTGTTTGGCTTAAAATGTGTTTTGCTTAAAATGTGTTTTGCTTTAAAACCCCCACAAATCAACTAGATTGCTGGTTGCGCTTAACAAATTTTGAATAATATGGTATTTGCGGATATGAAGAATACCTGCCATGTCTTAATTCTGACACCTGTCATTGTGCCATGTATAACAACATCTCGAACGGTGATGTTTGAGACACAGGCTTTGGTATTATCCTTTCCCAGACCTCCGATGCTGATTCCATGTCCTGGTCCGCAATTAACATTGTGTATGTATACATTTGAGCATCCAGTTTGTATAGAAACACAGTCATCTCCTGCATAAATCATGACATTTAAACATTTCATTTTGGAATAATTATGACATATGGACCTCTTAGGTCTGCAATCTAGTTCAAATTAATTGACTTTGAGTTTGAAACTCCATTGCCTACTTGGTTTCCAAGTCGTTTATCTATATTTGAGGTACTGTCATCTTATATTAATGCTGTCATTTCTGGATTTTAAAAGCTTGTTTCGTACTTACTTGACATATTGACCTGTTTAATTATTATTTTTATGTATATGTTATGCTATATGTTGTGAGGCCTTTTCTTAGAAAGCATGGTAGTAGATAAGGGATGGAAGCAGATGTTCTAATCACTGATAAGGACAAAAGAAAAATTGATGGCATGCAACAAAAGGTGTATTCTTGTGTCTCTGGGGCCAAATCTAATCCTATATTGGACCCTGATAATGATTTAGGGCATGGCACGTGTCAAACGACTAATAGCCAAAATACTAAGAATGTGAGGGTGGTTGCTACATGTCAAATAAACAGTGGTTGTTGAATGTCTGAACGAGAAGTTCATGAAAAGGATAAGATTGTACCAATTTGTAATCAGAATCCTACACCAGATATCTAAATTATGTGGTGTTCTTTTGTCTGTAATTCCAACAGTAGCATCCGGGTGCTGTGTCTTTTTGTGGTGGTTATGCCTCTATTAATTATTCTATTTGACTCATCAGATTTATGTTTGTTTTTCAAGTTCACCCTGCGGACCACATTTTATAATTAAATATGATATTTATCTTCAACGAATGTAATTACCGCAAGCTAGATCAGTGCTATGAATAAGCACATCTTTGGAGTTCTGTAGGTGGATTCCATCTGTATTTGGACTGTCTCCGGGAGATGAGGTTCTCATATCATGCACCACAACTCCTATGCAATTGTCAAACTTGAGATGGCATTGTGGACTGTTTTGAATTGTTATGCCTGTGACCGTCACATTGAAACTTCCATAAAATCTTAGTGCCTGAAAAAAGAAAGAATGCCAATCATGTTATGAAGTGCATGCTCGTGAATTGCAATAGAAATCTTTATAGTTTTCATGTATTTCTTACGGTGGGCTTGATGCTCGGCATTTTCCCGCTAAGTTCACTTCTTATCTACAACACAATTCGGAAAAGAGGCATGATCAGATTGAGATCAATACGGCAGAAAATAATTGCAGTGGAAGTTACAAACAAATTGAAGGTAATTACTGGCATCGGTGGGTGTTGTTGTGCCGTGTTGTTCAGTGGAACAATGAATTCCGATTCATTGTCTATAGGATCTTCAAATGGGTAATCTTGCCACCATACTGAGCCGCTTCCATCTATGGTGCCGTCTCCCTGAATTGTGATTCCTACAAGCTTTGTGAATTCAAGCCACTGAAAGAGACCTCTACCCCAAACATTGGAGTTCGTTGGGGCAATAATTGTGCCATCCAGCTGAGGCAAAAATTCGTTATACCATCACTCATCAATATGAATTGCATGAATTGCATATTCTATATCTGATACTTACTTGAAATACGATGTTTGCTTGACAGTACGGACCAGAGAAAGAAATAGGCCCCACAAGGAATACATATTCCGCCGGAACGATCATCGTTGATGCTGCCACTTTACAAGCTTCTGCCCATGCAGCTTGGAATGCCTGCATAGCACCGGAACACCATGTCAACTAGCTGTATAGTAAGTAACAATAACAGTAACTGTACTCTGAGGATCACGGTTAGTGTTGGTGTGTGCATAACTGTAAGCAATTATTATTATTCATTTTTCAGGGGAAAAAAAACACTAAGAATGTAGCTATGATGTGCTCTTGGAATTCATGTGAAAGATGAAGGAGTCATTATCTGTTGATTATTAATTGAGTCTACCTTAAATTGCATGTACTTTTTTAAATGCAAATCATGTTTCCAGAAGAATTGAGACATGATGTTCTCTATGCATGTGAAATGAGGGCCTATGAAGGTGACATTTTGTGTACCAAAAAGATATTCCAGTTGAAAAAAAAATAATAAAACCTGCATTTACCATCTTAATATTACATATAACAAGCAATTATGAAATGTTGAGCAACATTAAACATTTCGATATAAAAAGAGTGAAATGAATACCTTTGTATCGTCGCTCTTTCCATCACCTTTGGCCCCAAAATCAAGGACATTAAAGGTGGTGGAGCTTTTCTGTGGTGGACTTGGTGCTGGCGCATCTTCTTTCGGAGGAGGAGGCAATGATGGAGCTTTTTGTGGAGGAGGTTTTGGTTTTGATGCTCCATTATGGTGTTTCTGGTGGCTGTTGCCCTGGTTTTTTCCTTTCTTTTTGGCCAGAGAAGCCGAGTTTCCCCTGCTTTCCCTCCAATGCTTGCCTCTTCTAGCAATGCAGGTATGAAAACTTGAAGACCAAACTAGAAAAGCAATGAAGAGCATGAATGTGAGGCATCTAAAACTAAACCCACTCATGTTTACCATTATGCGGCTCGGAGAGAGAGAGAGAGAGAGAGAGCTGTGTGTATTTCAGAACAGGGGAGCTCTTGAGACTGTCAGGTAACAATTGATGGTAGTAGGGTTTATATAGGTGGAGCAGGCCTAAGCTCATGAAACCTGTATAAAGATTATTCCGAATCTTTTGATAACTCTTAATTATTAAGTATTAACTAATAGTGTTCATTCTTCTTTCTCTTTTTTCCCTCTTTAATTAATTACTCTGTGAATTTTGGTTGGGACAAAATTCGGTTGGGCAACACGTGTCAAAGTTTTGTTGCATGTGACTCGTCCAATTGTATGTGCGCGAACTCATTCTTCATTTGTTATCATTACAAGTTATAATTTAGCATTTCGTTAATTTCAAAGCATAAAAGAGACGGAGATAACGGTGAAATAGATGATTTCTTTCCCTCTACCTTTCATTTTGAAAAAACACAAAATTATTTTAAAAAAACATGTTTATTTTATATTTTTATTTTTTTTTATTAATGTAGATATCCGGATCAGTTTGCGTGCACCTAAAACTACAGGGAAAACAAGTTCTTTAGTCCCAAACTCTTACCACTAAACTACCTCCTAGATAATTTTATATCTTTGTTTTTGTATATTTCAGATATATATTTCTTGTGTCCGGAAACATTAACTACATACAATCTTATACTATAGTTTTAACTAAATACAATCTTATACTATAGTTTTAACCTCGCTGTAATGACTTGAATTTCTTGTTTCTTAATGATGTTTTGGAACCCATTTGGGTTTTTACCCAGTTAAGGAAATTTCCTGGAGTCATTTGTGCCAAAGCTAAAAGATTAGCAAGAAAATGGACGTCTTTTCTGTCTGAAAAGGCCCTAGAAAAAACACAATAGAAGCCGATGCATAGAATGACATATTATTTCATGTAAAGGCCAAAAGGACACACGTGAGTGCTTCTACAAGGTGTCAAGGGCACTGATTATAACAGTTCTTTATGGTCACATGCAATGATCACGGGCTTAGAGTTTTGTTCTGTCCTCAGCTTGAGTCTCTGGTCTAGACCAATCAACCATGGCCACAAACTTCAAGCTAGCCTCCAATTTAGCTTCTTCTTATTTCCCTTTCTTATTTCCCTTTCTTATTTCCCTTTAAACAATGGCTCCAATTCCCTTTAATCCAAGGAGAGAGAGCTGGAGATTTCAATTTTTTTCTCTTGAAAGAAGGAGATTGTCTCAGAAGAGAACAGATGGCCTCTCTTGACTTTAGTTTTGGCCACATCGTTTTTTATCCTCCCCGCTGGCCTTCCCCTTCTTGAAGAGAAAGGGAAAGCAGGGATTACAGAACCCATATAATTCCAATGCATCAAGTACTAGCAGGAACTGTAAGAAGGAAACATCCAGTACGCCCATGGTTTTGCTTTTTCTTGGAAGATTATGATGTGTACGATCTGGGCTCTGTTTATGGAATAATATTAGAGTGTCCAGCCAACAATACTTTGGCACATCAGCAAACAAACTGCCAGATCAAGGAAATTTTTTCTTTGACGTCACATGTTTAATCTCACCTTAGAAATGAAGCAGAATCTAATGAAAGAAAAAAGAATTTATTTAATATGTCATCCATTGTAGTATATTTCTAAACTACGTACAGCTTCCGAAGACAGCTCAACTGTTAAAGAATTTTTTTTAATTACATGAATGTTAGGCTGAACTTCGTATATTTAAAATTAATTACACTCAATTTCTAAGATCTTAATCCTAATATCTTATTTTAAAGAATTGGATGTGGTTTAGATACCAGGGAGGGTTATCCTCTCGAGAAAACAAAAAAAAAAAAACTGATGAGATGTCTCCTCCCCATGCAGATCATTATTTATAAAAAAAAAAACAAATTGTTTGAGAAAACAATTTAATTTCGATGATTGATGTCCGAATTAATCTAAAAATACACTCTAACTTTCGAACTAAAGAGGAAAGAATTCGTTGCTAGGTAACATCATGGGTTCATCATGGGTTCTTTTTTCTTTTCTTGCCTACAAGAAATATCTAATTCCAAAATGCTGATAAAAAAAAAAAGGCTAGACTTAAGAAACTACCCTTCATGGTAGAAACTGACCAAGTCACTAGGTGATTTATCAAGTTATTTGGATTTTACAAAAACTCAACTCGGTTTATGTTTTTAGTGGGCTGGTCAATGACTTGATCTACCGAGACAACGGGTTAATATATTTCAATTTATAAAGAGAGATAATGTTGATGATATTCAATATATAGAGAGAATTTGAATATCCCTTCTGTAAAATGTCAGATATAATTGAACAAATTAAATGGATATTATGTGTTCTCTAGACATAAAAGCTAGAGATAATTCAACTGATCAGGTTTTGAGTTTGCTTCTCAATGGTTACGAGTTCGAGTCCCCTCAAGGCCACTAGAGGCTTATATGATCGTTAACTTCAGAACCTCAGGAAATCAGTTCAGGTGCGCGTAAACAAACCCTCATTCACGATCACAAAAAAAAAAAGATGAACATGAGCAGAGCCACACTGGGATATAAGGGGGCAACTGCCCCCTTAACTTTTTTTTTCTTTAAAAAAAATAATTTTTACATTAAAATATTAATATAATAGCTTAAGTCATATTTTTCAAAAGGTAAAGAGTCAAGAGACAACGTATGAATGTGCTCTATTGCGATTGTCTGCATTCTCTCCTCGCAAAGCTCAAAGTAAAAACTTTTATTTTTTGAATCCATTGAAAAATACTTCTGGTGTTTGACTTATAAGCTAGTTGTCTTGAATCTTTTTTTTTTATTTATGTTTATCAGATAGAGAAGTAAAGAGATATGTGATGATTTTATTCTATGAAAAAATCAACGCATATAAAGAAGGAGTCTGGAAATATTTAGAGAGTCAAAGAGAACTTTTTATTGCTGCTTCTGTGGTTTGTTATTATACCGTCAAAACTTTCAATGTTTGATACTTTGATTCATTAGCTCCTTTGTAATATCAAAGCTTTGTGGGCATTCAAGGTGAAAATTTTAAGGGATTACAAACGTATACAATTTCCGTTATGAATTGTTTAACAATGTCATTAACAAGCAGTTTAATGAGTTGGATGATCGTTTTACTGAGACAAAGTACAAAGTTACTTCTTTGTGTGACATGTTTAAACTCAAGTGACTCTTTCTCTGCTTTCAACAAAGAAAAACTCATTCACCTTACTCTTTTTTATCCTAATGAATTCTCTATAGTGGACCTTATGGTACTTGGTGCCCAAGTTGATACGTAAATTATTGATCTACACAATAATGATGAGTTCTCTGGTATTGAAGGTATTGCTAGTCGAATTTGATATTTCCATTGGTATATATGCTTATCAAATTATCATAACTTCTATCAGTTGCAACTGCTACAGTGGAAAGAGTTTTTTCTGTCATGCATGTTGTCAATAATAGATTGCAAAATAGAATGGGAGATAAGTGGATGAATGATAGTTTGGTTGTATACATTGAGAAAAATATCTTCGATGAGATTGATAATGAAGTCATTATGAAACGGTTTCAAAATATAAAAACTCGAAAAAAACAATTATAATGTATTTTTTTTATTTTAAAAGTATTCTTAAATTAATTTTATTTGATATGAGTTAGTACATATATTTTAAATTGATTTCTCTATATAATACATGTATACATAATACATAATATAAAGTATTTATTAGCAATTTGTCTTTTTATTTAAAAAATTTTGGGTTCACCACTAAAGATGAAGCTAGAGATACACTATATAAAAAAAAAAAAAAAAAAGTTAAGGTACAAGATCCGCAGGTAAAACTACGTGTGTATAAGCTTTAATTGGCACATGTGTACAAGTACAATACACACATGTAATGCAAGGTCTTAGTATACACTTTTTTGGTGGTTTGCAAGCTGCGAGACAGCCACTTAATTAAACGAAATAGACTTGTGAAAAGAAAGAGGACATTGTTGGCTGGCCGTCTTTTTGTGCATATAATATGAGCTCGTGAACTTCTTGTTCTCCTCTCGTGAACTCCATTATAGAGTTCCTTCTTCATCCACTCCATTATTAATTCTTGGGGCATTGCTCCAGCCACGACCCGCGGCATGAAACTCCATGATGCAAGCAGAGTTGTTTGGCTCTGCTATTAAACTTGTGTTTAATCAAATTTAAAAATTTTTTTGGCTAAAATTAAGTGTGAATTGTACTTTTTGAATTGTTTTGATGTGCTGATATCAAAAATAATTTTTAAAAAATAAAAAAATCATTGACATGTATTTCAACACAAAAAACTATTTGAAAAGCAACCACTACCACACTGTCAAATACCGTCGCTCTCTATCATTTAGCTCTGTAGATGACTGGACTCTTTGTATCGTTCCTTAGGATTCCTATTTTAAGGAATACGTACGCTCAGAAAATAATTTTATTAGAATGTCAATATGGATGGTTTTTTTAAAACTCATTCCTTTCTATTAGAGAGCTTCTTTTATTTATGAAATTATATAACTAAATAAAAAATAGACAACGTGAAGATAAGTTTATTTTAATTAATTAGGTTTGTTTAGTATTTTTTTTTTTCATTAATTATGTTAACTCGAATTGAATTGGTTTATTTCTTATTCTTTTTAAATTTTATATTTTTAACTTCACCTTCCAACAACTTGATCTTTTTTTTATTTAAGTTTTTTTTTAATTTTATCCTCTAATATTAGGTTGTTTAGGGAATTGAATTTTGTAATATGTTTTCAATTTGCTTTTTGTGAAATTATCTTGATCTCAAGAATTAAGTTTTTTTTTTTTATCAACTTCAACCTTCAACACTAGATCTATTGGAAATGGAGCTTTGTAAAAAAAAAAATTATTTGCTTTTTATGAAGTTATATCGGTTTCATGATCTAGGACACGAGTTTAATAGAGTTGCTCAAGTTGACTTAGATTTTTTTAGTTTTTTTAATTTATTTTATTTGATTTCATCCTTTAACATTGAATTGGTTGGAAATTGAACTTTTTTATTTTTTTTATTTATTTTCTATACAGTTATCTCAATCTCATGATCAATAATGTTAGTTTGGCAGGTTGACTCGAGTAGTTTTTTATTTTTTTAATTTAATATTTTTTTTCAATTTCATACTTAAACATTAGTTTTGTAAACCCCGGTTTATTTTTTTTTTGGAATGATGGATTATTGAATTAAATTAATTATGTGTGGAAATTATGACGGGCTAAATTTAAATCAGAGGGGATCCAATTTAATTAGAAAGTGAGAAATTGAAGGAAATTGAAATATTATTGGACCAAAATTAAAAGAAAGAAGTGAAGCTTTAGGACCTAGTAATGATTATTGATTTCATTGATTTAATGTTATGCTTCATTTGTGATTAGTTAGTGTTAAATTTCTTTGATTCCATGTTGTTTTGATGTAATTGTGTTTATTGGTACGGACAATCATTGGAATTTAATATGAAAGAAAATATATTTAATGGGGTAAGTGGCATGTATACAATTACGATGAAAAAGAATAATAGATAAAAAAAAATTAGATTTTTATCCATCTTGAAACTTTGGCTTTATGGATGAAGTAAGAGATGATGGTTTCAAATAGAAGAGAAAAACTTAGTAAAATGCATTAAAGGTAGAATTATGAGGGAATAATAATTTTGGATGATAAATTATTAAAAAGAAAAAAATTAATTGTGTTTGAATGGGTGAATTAGGTTTAAATAGTGGTTTAAAACTTTGATTACAGTAAAATATATTCCCCTCTTTGAGATTAAAGAATTCGGCCAGGATAAAAATAAATAAATAAATATAATTGGAGGATATGTGTTGAATTGGTGGGAAGAGAAAATTACCATGCTCCAATAAATGAACTAAACCTAGATAAAGATTCGAGACTTGAAATTAATGAAGAATTACCCTTATCTTTTTCGATTGAAATTCAGCAATGTTTAAATAAATCATTTAATACTATTTATTATAATATTATTTTGTATTTGTTCTTTCAATTTAACTCTTTGACAATTCAATTTTTATTTTATTTTTAATTTTATCATTTACTATTAAGTTATTTAAATAATTTTCCTTTATAATTTTTCTAGAATATTTTTTGTTGGGTTATATATTGGTTTCATGGATTTAGTTTTTTTTTCGCTTTTTTCAAATTGATTTTTTTTTTCAATTTCATCCTTCAACATTGGGTTAATTGAAAATTAAGCTTGTTAATTTTTTTTATTTGATTTCTATGGAATTATCTTAATTTCATTACCTGAGTCACAGATTTTACAAGTTAACCTGAGTTGACTCTGATTATTTTTTTAAATCCTTTTTTAATTGAATTTTTTTTAACTAGGCTTTGTAAAAAAACATTTATTTACTTTCTATGAAGTTTTCTTGATCTCATGACCTATGTCACAGGTTCAACAGGTTGACCCGGGTTAACTCTATTCATTTATTTGGGTTATTTTTTAATTCAATATATTTTTCCAATTTCGCTCTCCAACAATTCAATCTTTATTTATATATATATATATATATATATATATTTCAATTAACAAAACACTAAAGAATGTGGCTAAATCACTATAGCCACACCCACAAAATGTTATTCATTAGAATAATGTTTTGTGTTTTTTTTTTCAATTCACCTTTCACCAAACCAATCTTCTTCTTCTTCTTCTTCTTCTTCTTCTTTTAGTTTTTTTTTTAATTTTATCGTTCAATATTATATTGTTTTGGGAATCCTATTTCATAATATGTTTTTAAAAAAATTATGTTGGGTTATATGATGTCTCATGGATTTACGTTTTTTTTTATTTCAACTTTTAACGTTAAATATATTGGAAGTGGGGTTTTGTATTTTTTTATTTCTTCTATGAATTTATCTCATGATCCAAATTGCGAGTTTAACAGGTTAACTTGGTTAAATCACTATAGCCACACCCACAAAATGTTATTCATTAGAATAATGTTTTGTTTTTTTTTTTTTCAATTCACCCTTCACCAAACCAATCTTCTTCTTCTTCTTCTTCTTCTTTTAGGTTTTTTTTTAATTTTATCATTCAATCTTATATTGTTTTGGGAATCATGCTCCATAATATGTTTTTTAAAAAAATTATGTTGGGTTATATGATGTCTCATGGATTTACGTTTTTTTTTCGATTTCAACCTTCAACGTTAAATATATTGGAAGTGGGGTTTTGTATTTTTTTTATTTCTTCTATGAATTTATCTCGATCTCATGATCTAAATTGCGAGTTTAATAGGTTAACCTGAGTTGACTCGAGTCATTGTTTTAGTCTCTTTTTTCTAATTGATTGTTTTTTTAATTTCATCTTCAACATTGGGTTAATTAGAAATTGAGCTTTATAATTTTTTTGTATTCTCTTTCTATAAGGTTATCTTAATATCATAACTCGGGTCGTGACATTTGGCAAGTTGAGTCTATTCATTTTTTTTGTCTGTTTTTAATTGAATATCTTTTTAATTAGGCTTGATAATTTTTTTTATCTGCTTTCTATGGGGTTATCTCGATCTAATTACTCAAGTTGTGGTTTTTGCAGATTAACCAGAGTTGACTTGGTTTTTTTCTTTGTTCCTTTTTTAACCAGAATTGTGTTGGAGACAAAGTGAAGAGAAGGGTTGTTCTTGAAGAGTTTGATCTTTTATTCTTCATTAATTGATGGTAAGAAACCTAGTAGTGATAATTGATTTCATTGATTTAACGTTATGCTTTGTTTGTGATTAGTTAGAGTTAAATGAATTGTTAAGTTGATGATTGGGTGACTTTGATTTCATGTTCTTTTGATGTAATTGTGTTTGGCATAGACAATTATTGGCCTAGTCATTAATTGAAAGAATTAATGAAGAATACCCACCTTCCACCTTGATGAAAATTTTGGCAATTTAGAGAAAATTGACCAAATAGAAATTGTTGAATGAATGTTGATTTAATTATGTTTATTTGGGTTAGTTGAATAATTTAATGCATGGTTGGCAAAGAAATTAGAGGGGAAAAAAAAGGGAGATGTATTTGATTAAATTGGAACTTAATATGGAAGGAAATATATTTAATGGGGTAAGTGGCATGTGTGCAAGTGTGATGAAAAAGAATAATAAAGAAAGAAATTATATTTTTATCCAATTGAGAACTTTGGCCAAATGGATTAAGTAAGAGATGATGGTTTCAAATAGAAGAGAAAAACTTAGTAAAATACATTAAAGGTAGAATTAACGAGGGAATAATAATTTCAAATGAGAAATTATTAAAGAGAAAAAAAATTTAATTGTGTTTGAATGGATGAATTAGGTTTAAATAGTGGTTTAAAACTTGGATTAAAGAAAAATATATTCCCTTCTTTGAAATGAAAGAATTCGGCTAGATAAAATAAAAAAAAATTTGGAGTATATGTGTTGAATTGGTGAGATGAGAAAATCATCATCCTCCAATAAATGAACTAAATCTAGATAAAGATTTGAGACTTGAAATTAATGAAGAATCATCCCTTTCCTTTATGGGTTGAAATTCAACAACGCTTAATTAAAAAAAACAAGAGAAAGAAATTGCTCATTTCTTTAAAAATGATATAGTCGACTAAATATGTTAGAATTTAATGTTAATTGAATAGATAGAAAATTATTTTTGAGACAAGAAAAAAATTATATGGTTATAATAAATGAAAAGAAAAATTAGTGTATGGAATATTACATGGTTGTGTTAAAGTACTTGAAAAGATATTGTGATTTGACTAGTAGAATTGTGTAGATGTAATTATTCTTGATTGAATATAGATATTGAAAAATAATTCCTGAAATTTCATGTGTGATTAATGGAAAAATTGAGTATGTAATGAAATGTTTAAGCAAAACAATGAGTTGATGTAGTATTGAACTCTTGTGGATTTTTATTGAAATAGGAGAGGCAAAAGGCTTCGAAAAATAGTAGATGGCCACTAGTCATGCGCACTTGGCGTGCAAGTAGGTGCTCGGCACATAGTCTTTTCTTATTAGAAATTTATTTAATTTATCTATATAATTAAAAGTACCTTACTAGAAATCCCAAAAGTTAATGTTTGTTAACTGGAAAAAAAAAAAACTAGTGCCTGATAAAGGAGCGGTTGGAGTAGCGTCCCTAGTGAGGGACTAGTGTCCAGTAAAAGAGTGGTTGGACTAATGTTCCTGGTGAGGAACTAGTACCCGGTAATGGAACAAATATAAATATATTTGAGTTATCATAAAAGTATATGAGAAAGATATCTTTATGTGAAATTGAATTGAATTAGTGTGTTGCATTGTATTCTATTATTTTTATAAAATGTTGATTTTTATTTCAGGACCATCACAACAATAATATAGTTCTTGCCTTTTTGTAGACACTTTTTGGGTACTTATAGTATGATTTTTGGAAAAATATATATTTGAAAATAAATAATATGTAACTCTTAAATGATTCTTCTTTTAAGGATTGTAATATTCTGTATGAATATGTAGAATATAACAATCCTTAACTTATTAAGTTGTTTATATGTTGGATGTTTTTATTGCATATTATGAAAATCATGTGCATGTGTTAGATAATGTTTGATGTTGATTAATTTCATTTGAGCATCCTATTAATATGTTAAGTGAAAAAAAATCCTAGATTTTTATGTTAAATTGAGAATTTGTTCGAGAAAGAAAAGTGAGGATGTTACAAGTTTGATTAGAAATTGGCCTTCATGATTTATTTTGATTTTTTTTTTCTACTGAGTTGTCAAAATCTCATAACCGGGGTCAAATATTCAACAGGTTAAACTAGGTCGATCCAATATGTTATCGTATAAATATTAAAAAAAAATGTCATCTTGAAACTTTTTTAAAGTTAAACCATGCTTTTATCAATCGTTTGAATTGCTTTTTGAACCTACCAAATCAATTGAATCACGTTGAGTCAACTCTCAAGCAAGTTAATTTTAAATCCGAATTAGGCAAGGAGTTAGATTAGGAAGTTTCAACGTTGACTCGTTAGTCTAGTTTTATAACAATACAAATAGTTCCTTTTTTTTTTCTTATAATTGAATTTTTTTTCTTCAATTTTATCATTCAAAATTTAGTTGATTTTAAATTGGTGTTCATAATTTGTTTTGGTTTGCTTTATGTGAGGTTATCGCAGTCTCAAAAAAATACCTTGATATTTGGATGGTGTCTAGTTTTGCAAGCATCTATTTTTGTTATCATAACATTAAGTAAAAAAACAAAGTTATTAAACTCAGCGGAGTCCATAATCGAAATAACGGTTTTAGTGAGTTAAGTTGCGAAACGCAAATTAATGTAATATTTCATCGACTCAATACTAAAGAAAATATATCATCTTGAGTTTTTTTTTAAATTAAACCATGCTTTTTATCGACCGTCTAGGTTATTTTTGAACCCATCAAATCAACCGAGTCATGTTATGATAATTTTCATGGAGTTAATTTTAAATTAGAGCTAGATAAAGAATTGAGTCTAAAGAATTCAATGCTGACATGCTGGATCCAACTTAATAACAATAATAAATACCTTATTAGAGGTTAAA